>JRHI01000217.1_pt1 | contig 65348 bp, 63 predicted proteins | sample 215371 | NCBI WGS metagenome assembly JRHI01 (sample SAMN02929681, study PRJNA255918) | sediment metagenome | biome: cave system; feature: Ice Cave; material: Sediment; isolation source: sediment from deep within a dark volcanic ice cave with no known source of... ...
TCCTCGCGGGTGACCAGCTTCAGGCGCACCGCCTCCAGCACCTCGCCCGCCGACCGCACCGTCACCGGGTCCGGAAGTCGGCGCCGACGACTGGGCGCCGCGCCCTTCTGCGCCGCGACCAGGAGCGCGTCGACGGACCCGCCGAAGTCGTCGCGCAACACCGTCAGCAGCCGCGCCATGTCCTCCGCCGGTACCGTGGTCATCGGCGCTCCTCCCGCTCCGACGCCATCCAGGCGCAGTCCCGGCAGAGCCAGCCGCCGTCCAGCACCTCGGGCCGTCCGCACCTCTCGCACCAGCGTCCCGGCGGTAGCACCACCGGCTCCGGCGGCACGCCGCCGACCAGTCCCGCACCTCTGATGGTCACCACGCCACCTCCCTCATCAGGCCGGGTGCGCACGCCACACAGAGGTCCGTGTCATCGCACACGCACCAGTCGCCGCAGCGCCGGCATTCCCAGCGCAGCGACGGCTCGGCGATTACCCGCAGTCCCGCATCCCGCCGCCTCACCGCCCGTTCCTACGCAGCGCCACCCCGACGCCGTCGATCAGGTGCATGGCCGCGAGCAGTTGCGCGCGCGCCTCCCCCAGGTCGCCGACGTCCCCAGGCGCCAGTCCACCCAGCTTGTTGATCGCGATGCGCACTCGCTCGCTCGCCGAGCGCAGGTAGTCGATCACCGCCGTCTCGTCGGCGGCGCTCCGCTCACGCAGCCTCATCCGGACGCCCTCCATCGCCACCGCTTGCACTCGCCACCACGCAGCCCTCGCAGATGCGAATGCAGACCAGGCCGACCACGGCGATGGACCGGCCGCACGAGCGGCAGGGCGGCGCCGTCTCGGTCTCCGCAGGCCCGCCCAGCACCCCGACCAGCCAGCCCATCAGCCCTCCTCCGTGGAGAGGAGGCCGGCCTCCTCGTCGTCGGCGGCGATCCGGTACTCGGTCGCCGCCTGCTCGGCATCCGCCGCCTCGCGGGCATCGCCATCGCCAACGCAGCGGCAGGCGTAGCGGTCCAGTTCGTCAGCGCGCTCGCGCCAGCGGATGGCAATGGCGGTCCGGTCGTCCATCAGTGGCCCTCCGACGTCACGTTCACCTGCAAAGGCCACCCATCGCCGTGATGCGCGGTCACCTCGGCGACCACGGAGTGGACGAGCCGCCCCAGCTCGCCGCTCTCCCACAGGCTCACCACCAGTAGTGCGGCGGCCGCCCACAGCAGATGTCGCCGTGCCGCCTCATGCCCAATGGCCACCCGCGCCAGCGCATACAGCAGGCCAGCGACCACGACGAACTTGACCACCAGCAGCCCCGTCGCCAGCAGCGATCCGAGGATGGCGCTCATGAACGCCGCTCCCTCGCCGCGGTCGCCACCGGCCGCCGGGGCTCCTCGACCTCCGCCTGGTCGACGGCGGCAGCCTCCCTCCGCTTCGGGGTGAGGAAGTCGATCCGCTCGGCGACSACCGCSGTCCGCAGCGAGCCCTTCTCCTSCCCCTCGGGCGTGTAGAACTCGCTGCGGATGCGCCCGGTGACGCCGATCTTCGAGCCCTTCTCGTTGAACTGCGCCAGCGCCCGCGCGAGCGCACCCCACGCCTCCAGAGGCACGAAGTCGGGCGAGGGCTCCTCACCGTCCGCACCCCGCTTGCCCAGCCGGCTCACCGCCACCAGGCAGCGCGCCTTGTCGAGCAGCTCGCCGTCCGCCCGAGTGAAGCGCTCCACCGTGATCTTGGTCGCCACGTTGCCGATGAAAAACGCCGTATTGGCACTCATCCGATCTCTCCGTTTGCATCGGGGATCCACCACCAGCCGTCGTACAGGTACTCGGCGCCGCACGAGCACAGCCCCTGCGCCGGCGCCGCCGAGGCGCCGCAGAAGGCGCACCGCGGGCTCCACACCATCCGCCCGCCCCTCGTCGCCACCGTCACCACATCGCCCTCCAGACCCGCAGCGCCGTCCGCGCGCGGTACCTCATCGTTCTGTTGGAGCGCCGTCGACGCCCGTCGCACCCGGCAGTCCACCGCCTGTCCTCCAGCTCACGCATCACCGCCATGAGCACACGCACGTCGCCTCCTCCAGCACTGACATGCACGCCCAGCAGCTGAGCGCGCGGCATGCCCCCATTGCACACCGGCGACCACCACGGCGAGAAGGCAATCTCCTCCTCAGCCTCTGCGCACTCCCTGGCAATCTCCTGCCAGGGACCCGACTGCTAGCCCGTTACCAGAGAACGACCAGAGCGCTCACATCGGACCGAGTGGCTAGGCCGTCAGTCGCGAGACGAGCGGCCCAGCAGGGCGCGCGCGGCGGCCGCGTACACGGCGTGCACCGTCGCGATCGTGGACACGTCAACGCACTCGTCGGTGCCGTGCAGGTTCCGATAGCGGACCCCGTACCCGGCGGTCGCCTCGATACCGAGCGACGCGAGGTAGTTCCCGATGTTCGATGGCCCGGCGATCTTCGTGCGGATCGGACGCCCCGCGACCCGTGCGACGGCACCGGTCAGCGTTGCGACAAGCGGTGACGAGGACGGTAGCGCGTAGGCCGGCCAGGTCTCCTCGAAGAGCACCTCGGTCGTTCGCGCCGAGGGCAGCCGCTTATCAACCTCGCGCGCGGCGGCGGTGACGAGCGCGGTCGCCTCCTCGGGGCGAAAGCTCGGCACCAGACGCACATCGACGTTGACCGTGCACACATCGGGAATGACGGAGAACCCCTCCCCGCCATGGATCGCGGTCACCGTGAGCTTCGGCGGCAGCGGGAACCCCTCTGATATCCCCGGCAGTGGCATGGCGGTCAGCTCCGTCACCAGGGCCGCCGCCTTGTCGACGGCATTGCCCTCGCTCCGCCGACCGCCGGTGTGGCCGGCGGACCCGTATACCGTGAGCCGCGCCCGCAGAAAGCCGCGGCTGCCGACGATCACCTCGTCGTGCCCGGGGTACCCGATCATCACGCCGGCGATGTCCGCACGCGTCGCGGCATCACCGAAGAACGCCTTGGCGCCACCGAACCGCCCCGTGTGCTCGTCTGCATCGAAGAGCAGCGTCAGAGTTCCGTGCAGATCACCCGTCTCCGAGCGCAGGGCGGCGGCCACGTGCCCGAAGATCGCGAGCGCCACCTTGCAGTCGGAGCTGCCACGTCCGTACAGCCACCCATCCGCAACCGTGCCCGAGGTGGGGGAATGCCGCCAGGCGGTCTCGTCGCCGAACGGCGCCGTGTCCAGGCAGGCATCGAACACGTAGCGCGGCCCGAGATGCGCGCCCCGGACGTCGCACGTGAGCGCCAGGGGCGCCCCCGAGGGGCCGAGGAGCCGGCGTGGTGCCAGCCCCTGCTCAGCCAGCCACCGCTCCATGTACCCGACGATGGGCTCATAGGGGTCGATGCCGCTCCTGCTCGGAATCCGCACCAGCTCGGCGGTCAGCCCGGCGATCGACTCCACGACATCGGCCGGCTCGCCGTAGGCGGCGTGGACACCCAGTGCGGTCACGGGGTCACGACGAGCTCGTGGACGGCCTCGGCGCTCTCCAACCTGCGGGTCCCGGCATACATCTGCTTGACGTGCTGGATGAAGCCCAGTGCCTCGTGAGGGCCGCAGAACACGACGCCTGTGTCGAAGTTGCCGGCGGTCACCAGCGACGGAATCCCCAGGACGGCGCACCTCTCGCTTGCGACAACGAACCGCTCGGGCTCGCGGAGCAGATCGTCGACGATACCAAGGCAGAGCCGCTTGACGCCGGCCGCCTCCCGATCGTCGGGGCTTCGCAGGGCGAGGAGCCGCAGCAGGTGGTCCTTGAGCACCTGCCGCCGTGGTGGGCCGAAGAGGATGCGGTAGTGCACGAGCTTCGGCCGCTCCGTCAGGACGCGCTCGATCTCCGACAGGTAGGCCGGCTCCCGCGACCTCGAGCCGGTCACCACCAGACACGACTCCGCACCCTGCACCACGCCGAGCATCGCCGCCAGCAGCTCGTCATGGCCGCTCACCAGGCGGAGGTCGTGGCCGCCAACGTTGTCCACGGCGTCGACGATCTCCTGGAAGCCGAGGGCCTGGGGTGTCGCCTCGTAGATGTCGCAGAGCAGGCCGCGGTAGAACATCCCCGGCCGAACCTTCCCGAGCTCCCAGGCGCTGACCAGGCTCTCGGTGGCCCCCGTCGCCTTGGCCGCGCGGGCGTCGAGATGCTCGACGACCTGCCGGAGGGTCCAATTCCGGCACTCACGCGCCATGCGCAGCCGGCTCTTGACCCTGGCCGGCTTTTGCTCGACCGCCATGATCACCCGTCCCTCAGCGACTCGTCCCCACGCCACATCCTGTCGATCGAGCATCAGGAGTCAACCTCCACCGTTCGGGCGAAGGCCTCGAGCATCGCCCGGTCGGTCGCCGTGTAGTAGCGCCGGACCATCTCGATCGACCTCCAGCCGCCGGCCTGCTGGAGGTGGAACATGGGCACGCCCGCATCCGCGCACCGCGTCGCCCACGTGTGCCGCAGCTTGTGCGGGTTGCAGTGGATGTGGGTCGCGCGCCCGATCCGGTCCATCAGCTGGTCCACTCCCCACACGGTCAGTGGCTGAGGCTCGTCGCGGTCGCCGCGGGACCGGCTCAGGAACACCTCGCGTCGAGTCGTCGACTCCCGCTCGCCAGCCACGAACTCCGTCAACCGGCGGGGCAGCGACGCGTACTTGGTGCGAAAGGGCGCCTTGCGGTCGTCGCCGCTCTTGGTCCGGTCACGGTCGTGGATGCTGCCCCTCACATGGATGAAGGGCGGCCGGGCGGTCACGTGAAGGTCGTCCACCAGGACCGCGCACAGCTCGCTCACCCGCAGGCCGCAGGCGAGCATGGTCTCCACGATCAGCCGGTCCCGGGTCGTGCGGCACGCCTCGAGCACGGCGCGCTCCTCGTCCACCGTCAGCGCCACCGGCAGCTTGAGCCCGGCCTGCTTCGGCGCCGGGATGCGGTCGATGTCCTGCAGCCCCGACCCGTACCCGGGCACCAGGGCCTGAAACCGGGCCAGCGCTCGCAGGTAGGTCCGGTACTTCGTGACCGTCCCCTTCTTGAGGATGGCGTCCATCTCCCGGAGGAACCGGTCGACGTGGTCGGTGGTCAGCTGCTCCACCGTCTCGATGCCCTCGTGGGCGCAGTACTCCGGGAACCGCCCGCTCTGGAGGTAGCCCGCGCAGTTCCTCAGCGTCGGTGGCTGCCAGTCGAGCCGGTGGTGCTCGACCAGGGCCTCGCATGCCTCGGCGACGGTCGCGGGCCGGCCCACCACCGGGGCGGGCCGAGCACTGCCGACTGGCTCCTGGGAGTAGTAGTCGCGGCGCGGCCGGGGTGGCCGCCGGTAGCTGGGCTCCATCTCAGCACCAGCTTAGTCCAGGATCTAGGTGCAGGCAACCCGCACCAAGTTCCTATGTCGCCGTTGAGGTACGCGGAAGCCGCTGGACGGCGGTGCTCCGGGGCCTCATTCGTATTCAGAAGGGCCGCGGCGGAGGGGGTGGAGCCCAAGGTGGGAATCGAACCCACGACCTACGCCTTACCAAGACGTTGCTCTGCCCCTGAGCTACTTGGGCCTGGACCGGGAGGGGGAATCGAGGTGTGGGCAGGGGAGGATTCGAACCCCCGAAGGCATAGCCAGCTGATCTACAGTCAGCCCCGTTTGACCAACTTCGGTACCTGCCCGCGCGTCGCCGACCGGACCTGACGTCGGACCGGGAGCAGCCGAGACTCTACCAGCAGCGCTCGGCCCGCCTGTATGGGTCCGGTGACGGCGGCGGGCCGGCTCGGTCACACCGGCCGGCCCGCCCCCGGCTCAGCTCTTGGTGGCGGCGAAGGCCGCCGCGACCTCGTCGCAGAGATCGAGCAGCTGCTGGCCCACGGCGGGGTCGTTGGTCTTCTTGGCCTCGCCGGCCTTCTTGGTGGCCCGCCAGAAGAGGTCGTTGAGCTCCGGCACCTTGGCGAGATGCTCCGGCTTGAAGTAGTCGGTCCAGAGCACCCACAGGTGATGCTTGACCAGATCGGCGCGCTCCTCCTTGATCATCACCGCGCGCTGCTGGAAGACCGGGTCGGCGCTCCCCTGGAACTTCTCCATGCAGGCCTTCACCGACTGGGCCTCGATCCGGGCCTGGGCGGGGTCGTAGACCCCGCACGGCAGGTCGCAGTGGGCGTGGACCGCACCGGGCGCCGCGACGCGGTCTGCCAGCATCAAAAGCCGGGACAGCAGGGACATCAGCTCACTCCTTCTGGGATCGGCCAGGCGCGACCGCCGGCCGGATGGCCGGAGCGGCCACGATATTGCCATCGGGGGGAAGTCCGGCGTGGCCACGCCACCGCGTACCCGGCCGGTCTGACCACCGAGACCGGGCCGCGGCGGTGATGCGGGGCGTAGCGGTAGACGGCGCGTCCGCGGAGCCGACCGGGCGAGACCGCGCCGAACGCCGCGCTGTCGGTGCTCGCCCCGGGGTTGTCCCCGAGCACCACGTACCCGCTGCCGGCGCGAAGGCGGCCGCCGCCGGGGAGGGGCGCCTCGCCTCCGGGACCGGCGGCGACCCGCTTCACCAGCGTCCGCGAGGGCTCGCGGGGGTCGGCGACCGCCACCACCGCCCCCGGCGCCGCCGGCAGCCTGAGCAGGAGCAACCGGTCGCCGGGGCACAGCGCCGGCAGCATGCTCTCCCCGATCACCACCACGCGGCGCGGCCGGAGCACCCCCACCACGGCGGCGGTCGCCGCCCCGGCGAGGGCGGCGGCGGCGAGGAGGATTCTGTGAGAGGGCACCGGCCGATGGTGGAGTGGCCCGCGGGCGCGCCGCAAGGCCGACCCGAGCCCTCAGTGGCCCTCGTCGAGCAGCACCACCCCGGACGGCCCGTCCGGCTCGGCGATGCGCAGCGGAGACGCCCCTTCCAGGGAGCGACCACCCAGCCGCTCGTAGATCTCCAAGTCGCGCTCCATGCTGAGCCGCAGCCGGCGCCGGAACTCGGGGTCGGCACGGCGGGCGTCGAGGTGCGCGGCGATCGCCGCCCGGATCTCGTCCGCCACGGTGAGGCCCTCGACCTCGGCGACGATCTGCAGCTCGGCGGCCTGGCGCTCGTCAAGTCGAAGCGGGAAGGTCTTCATCCCCAGTCCATTGTCGCGAACCCGCTGACCGAGCGGTATGTACACGCCGGGCGCATTCTACCGTGCCCCCGGGCGGCCTGAGTCGCCACCTGTTGTGTCCACCCACCGCATGAACATCGGCGCCTCTTGACTGACACGAATGTCAGGTGTACGGCGTCGTAGACTGGGCGCCGCGAGGATGGCCGATCGGATCGCAAACACCGCCGGGACCGCCGTTGCGTGGATGCTCGTCCTCGGCGTGGTCGCAAAGCTGGCGCCCGAGGCCGCCAGGGAGGCGAAGGAGGTCGCATCCGAGTTCGCCGGCTCGCTGCGGCGCCGCTTCCGCCGCCCGTCCGCCGGTGCCGACGACCTCGCCCGCCAGGTCCGCGAACTCGCACCGGTCAGCCGAACCTGGTGACGCCCCCGGCAGCGGCCGGGGGCGCCCGGTTTGGGGGGAGGGGGTCGTGGGAGGAGCCGCGGGGTCGAGGCGGGCGGGGGAGCCACCCGCACCGGGCCTCGAGGCGGGGGCGGAGGGGACCCGCCTTCCGCACCGCGGCTCGCTCCCACTGTGCCAAGAGCACCGCGCCGAGGGGGTGGTCCGGGAGGTGGGGGATGGCCGGGAAGCGGTGAAGGCCCGGGATGTCCACAGCCCTGTCCACAGGTCGTCCACAGGAGCTCTTCGGCATGAGCCGCTGGGCGCCCCCTCGCGGAATCGAGGGAGCCGGCGCGGGGATTCGAACCCCGGACCTGCTGTTTACAAAACAGTTGCTCTGCCACTGAGCTACGCCGGCGGCCTGCGAGGCTGAGGGTACACGCGAGGGTGGTTCGGTACCCTCGCGCCCGTTAAATCTGACAGCGGATGTGGCGCATCATCGTTACATGGAGCCCGCGTCCGGTGACGAGGCTGCGCCAGCGCCACACATCACCTGACCGACCGCTACGGTCCTGCAATCGGCTCACCACGACGGGCAGGTTCCCCAGGGCCGGAGGTGTACCCCAGTGGCCCTGGCCAGCGACGAGACGGTCCGACCCACGCCCCTGAGTCGGGTGGTCGCCCGGCTGAGCCGGTTCTCCGTCGGGCGCCTGATCAGCCTGGTCGCCGTGCTCACCCTCGTGCCGCTGGCCGTGCTGGCCACCTTCGGCATCGTCCTCGCCACCACGCCGGTCCGGGTCACCGTCATCGCCGTCGCCGTGCTTCTCGGCCTGGTGGTGCTCGGGGGCCTCGCCGTTCTGGGCATGACCCTGGACGAGCGCGCCAGCGAGCGGTCCGCCTACGACCGCTTCTTCGACCTCTCCCTCGACCTGCTCTGCCTCGTCGACTTCGACGGCCACTTCACCCGCCTCAACAAGACCTGGGAGGCGACCCTCGGCCACACCTCGGAGGAGCTGTTCGCGAGGCCGTTCATCGACTTCGTGCACCCCGACGACCGCGAGGCCACCGAGAACGTGGTGGCTCGGCTGTCGACCGGCGAGGAGGTCGTCAACTTCGAGACCCGGTACCGGTGCAGCGACGGCTCGTATCGCTGGCTCGCGTGGGGTGCCTGCGCCTCGCTCGAGCGGCGCGTCATCTCCGCCAGCGCGCGCGACGTCACCGAGCTCAAGAACTCGGAGGAGACGCTGCGCTCGACCAACGCCGAGCTGGAGCGGGCGAGCCGGGCCAAGTCCGAGTTCCTGGCGAACATGAGCCACGAGATCCGCACCCCGATGAACGGCGTCATCGGAATGACCGGGCTCCTGCTCTCGACCGAGCTGACCACCGAGCAGACCGAGTACGCCGAGACCATCCGGCGCTCCGGCGAGCTCCTGCTCGCGGTGGTCAACGACGTGCTCGACTTCTCGAAGATCGAGTCCGGCAAGCTCGACGTCGAGGTCGTCGACCTCGACGTGCGCGCGGCGGTCGAGGACGTCGCCGACCTGGTGGCCGAGGCCGCCCACCGGAAGGGCATCGAGCTGGCGTCGCTGGTCGACGCCGGGGTCCCGGCCATGGTCGGCGGCGACCCCGGCCGACTGCGCCAGGTGCTCGGCAACCTCGCCGCCAACGCGGTGAAGTTCACCGAGGGCGGAGAGGTCGCGCTGGTCGCCCGGGTGGAGGAGGAGAGCCTCGACGACGCAATGATCCGCTTCGAGGTGCGTGACACCGGCATCGGGATCGCTCCCGAGGTCCAGGCGCGACTGTTCGCGGCGTTCTCCCAGGCCGACGCCTCGACCACGCGCAGGTACGGTGGCACCGGCCTCGGCCTGACCATCTCCAAGCAGCTGGTCGAGCTGATGGGCGGCGAGATCGGCCTGCACAGCGAGGTGGGCAGGGGCAGCACCTTCTGGTTCACGGTGCGATTCCAGAAGCGGTCCGGCCCGAGCACAGGTGCGCTCCGGGAGCGGCGCCACCTCGACGGGTTGCGGCTGCTCGTGGTCGACGACAACGCGACCAACCGCGCCATCGTCGCCCAGACGGTCGGCGCCTGGGGCATGCGTGCGTCCACCGCGAGCGGGGCCGGCGAGGCTCTCGACATGCTGCGCTCGGCGGCACGCCGGGGAGAGCCCTTCGGGGCGGCGGCGGTCGACTACCACATGCCCGGCATGGACGGCCTGCAGCTCGCCCGGACGATCAAGTCCGACCCGGAGATCGCCACCGTCCGGCTGGCACTGCTGACCTCGGCCGTCCAGAGGGGCGATGCCCGCTCCGCACAGCAGGCGGGATTCCAGGCGTACCTGACCAAACCCATCCGCCAGTCCAACCTGTACGACTGCCTGGCGTCGCTGATGAGCGACTCCGGACGTGCTCCCGCCGCGCCACTGATCACCGCGCAYACCCTGGGCGAGGCGATCGCCCAGGACGGCGCCCGCCTCCTGGTCGTCGAGGACAACATCGTCAACCAGCGGGTGGCGACGAGGATGCTTGAGAAGATGGGCCATCGGGTCGACGTCGCCGTCAACGGCGCCGAGGCGGTCGAGGCGGTGTCCCGGAACACCTATGCGGCGGTCCTCATGGACTGCCAGATGCCCGAGATGGACGGGTTCGCCGCAACCATCGCGATCCGCAGGCTCGAGGGCACGGAACGCCACACGCCGATCATCGCGCTCACCGCCGGCGCGATGACCGACGACCGGGAGAGGTGCCTGGCGGCGGGAATGGACGGCTTCCTCGCCAAACCCCTGGTGCGGCGCGACCTGGCGGCCGTTCTCGACCGCTGGACCGCGGGCACCGACAACGCGCTCGACGGCGCCGTGATCGCCGCCCTGCGCGATTTCGACGAGGCGACCGGCGGGAAGATGCTCGGTGAGCTCATCACCCTCTACCTCACCGACACCGCCGTGCGTGTCGCCACCCTGCGCAGCGCTGTCGAGAGCGGAGCCATGGCGGTGATCGCGGAGCTCGCGCACGGCATCAAGGGGAGCAGCGCGAACGTCGGCGCACGAGGGATGGCCGGTGCCTGCGCCCGGCTCGAGTCGGCGGCCATGGAGGGCGATCCGGCACAGACGGCGCCGTGCCTCCTCGCCACGATCGAGCTGGAGTTCGAGCGCGCGCGGACTGCACTCGGAGCCGAGCTCACCGAACCCCAACCGGCGGCGCGGTGAGCGCCACCGGGGTCACGACGGGTGACGATCGCGTGCCCCGTTCGATTGGGACGCAGCGGCAGGCATACAGTGAAGATGCCGGCTCTCACCGGCGGCAACCATGGAGACGTGCAATGTCATCAACTTCCGTCCTCGTCGTTGCCCGGCCACCTGCCGACGCGGATGGCGACATCTCGGCGGTCCAGCGCGACCATTTCTTCGAGCTGTCCGCCGACCTCCTCTGCGTCGCAGGCTTCGACGGGTGGTTCCGGCGGCTGAACCCCGCCTGGGCCGCGGTCCTCGGCCACGGCGATGACGCGCTGATGTCGGCGCGCTCCATCGAGTTCGTCCACCCGGACGACCGCGACCGAACCCGTGCGCAGACTGCACAGCTGGTCGCCGGCGCGGAGACCATCCAGTTCGAGAACCGCTATCGCTGCAGGGACGGGACATACCGGTGGCTGGCGTGGACCGTCCGCGCGGTACGCGCGACGCAGATGCTCTACGGGTGCGCCCGCGACGTCACCGAGAGCCGGCGAGCCCACCAGGCCATCGACACCCTCAGCGAGCGGCTCGAGGACGCCGGCAGGATCAGGACCGATGTCCTCGCCAACGTCGGCCACGAGCTGCGCACGCCGCTGTGCTCGATCATCGGATTCGCCGACCTGCTGCTGCAGGGGATGGAGGGCGAGCTCACCGAGGCGCAGCGGAGCGACATCGCGATCATCCTGGGCAGCGGCCGGGGACTGCTCGCGCTCGTCAACGACATCCTCGACCTGTCGAAGATCGAGGTGGGAGAGATCGGGCTCGAGCTCGACACCGTCGACCTGCTCCCCATCGTGCAGTCGGTGATCACGGCCCATCCCGAACCCGCTCAACGCAAGAACATCAGCCTCGTCACCGAGGTCCCGGCGGACAGCCTGCTCGCCAGGGCCGATCAGCTCAGGGTGCGCCAGGTGCTCACCAACCTCGTCTCCAATGCGATCAAGTTCACCGACCGGGGAGAGGTCAGGGTGCGCTGCCAGGCGGAGGGTTCCGTGGTGATCACCAGCGTCATCGACACCGGGATCGGGATCGCGCCCGACACCCGTGAGCTCATCTTCGACAGCTACCGGCAGGCGGACACGGGGACCACCCGGAGGTTCGGAGGCGCCGGTCTCGGCCTCTCGATCAGCCGGCGCCTGGTGGAGGCGCAGGGCGGGGAGCTCTCCGTCGAGTCGTGGCCGGGCACGGGAAGCATCTTCCGGTTCACCCTGCCCCGGAGCGCGGTGCGCCCGGAGGTCGTCCGGGACGGGCTCCCCGTCGTCCGGCCGGACCTGGGCGCGACGGTTCGAGCCAACGCGATGAGGAACCACGCGGAGCCTGCGGACTGCGGACCCTGCGGGGGATGGGAATGATCACCATCCTGCTCGTCGAGGACGACGCCCGGCAGCGGCTGCTGGGCCGGCGGGCGCTCGAGACCCAGGGCTACACCGTGGTGCTGGCGACCGAGGGCGACTCGGCGGTGTCGCTGGCGACCGAGGGCGACGAGCCGGCGCTCATCCTGATGGACCTCGCGCTGCCCGGCGTCGACGGCCTGGAGGCGACGCGGCGGATCAGGGAGATCCGTCCGGGCGTGCCCGTGGTCGCGCTCACCGCCCACACCCTGGACGGGGAGCACGAGCGGATGCTGAACGCCAGGTTCGACGGGGTCCTGCGCAAGCCGTTCCTGATCGCGGACCTCCTCGACACGGTGGCGCGGCACCTGCGCGAGCCGGTCCTGTGAGCCGCGCGCGCATCTGTCTCATCGAGGACTACGCAGACATCCGCCTGCTCGTCACCGCGGTGCTCGAGCACGCCGGCTTCGAGGTCCTGCCCGCGTCCGACGCGGTGGCGCTCGACGCGCTCCTCCTCGCCGGCGGCGAGCCCGACCTCTTCCTCATCGATCTCACCCTGCCCGGCGAGAGCGGCGTGGCCATCCTGACCCGGCTGCGCCGGCAGCCGCGCTGGGCCCACCGGCCGATGCTCGCGCTCACCGCTCACGCGATGCTCGGGGACGCCGCGAGGGGGCTGGCCGCAGGCTTCGACGGCTACCTCACCAAGCCCATCGACGTCACCACCTTCGCCGGCACGCTGGCACGCTTCCTCCTGCCGCAGGATCGCGCGGAACCGGCTGCGGGCCGCGCTCACCGCGGCGCCGCCACCTAGCCGGCGGGGCCGGGGCGACCGGCGGGGGCGTCGTCGAGGCGCAGGCTGAGCGAGATGCGCTTGCGGGGCACGTCGACCTCGAGCACCTTCACCCTCACCACGTCGCCCGACTTCACGACCGCGCGGGGGTCGCGGACGAAGGTCCTCGACATCGCCGAGATGTGCACGAGGCCGTCCTGGTGCACGCCGACGTCGACGAATGCTCCGAAGGCGGCGACGTTGGTCACGACGCCCTCGAGCAGCATCCCCGCCTCGAGGTCCTCGAGCCGGTCCACGCCCTCCCGGAAGGTCGCGGTCACGAAGGCCGGACGCGGATCGCGGCCCGGCTTCTCCAGCTCCTCGAGGATGTCGGCGACCGTCGGCAGCCCGAAGGCGCCGTCGACGAAGTCCCCCGGGTCGAGGGCGCGCAGCACGGCGCGGTCGCCGATCAGCGAGGCGATGCCCCGGTTGGTCGCCGCGAGGACACGGCGCACCACCGGGTACGCCTCGGGGTGCACGCTCGAGGCGTMSMNCGGWTCGTCGCCGCCGCGGATGCGCAGGAAGCCGGCGCACTGTTCGAACGCCTTCGGGCCGAGCCGTGAGACCTTCCTGAGCGCGGTGCGCGACCGGAAGGGCCCGTTGGCGCCACGGTGGGCCACGATGTTCTCGGCCAGCCCCTCGCCGATGCCCGAGACGTGCCGCAGCAGCGGCGCCGACGCGGTGTTGACGTCGACGCCGACGGCGTTCACGCAGTCCTCCACCACCGCGTCGAGGGAGCGCGACAGCCTGCCCTCGGCGATGTCGTGCTGGTACTGACCGACCCCGATCGACCGGGGATCGATCTTGACCAGCTCCGCCAGCGGATCCTGCAGCCGGCGTGCGATCGACACAGCCCCGCGCAGCGACACGTCGAGCTCGGGCAGCTCCTGCGAGGCGTACGCCGAGGCGGAGTACACCGACGCGCCGGCCTCCGACACCACGATCCGGGTGAGCCGCAGCTCCGGATGCAGCCGGATCACGTCGGCCGCCAGCCGGTCGGTCTCCCGCGAGGCGGTGCCGTTGCCGATGGCGATCAGCTCGACGCCGTGGAGGCCGGCGAGCCGGGCGAGGACGGCGACCGCCTCGTCCCACCGCCGCCGGGGCTCGTGGGGATGGATCGTCTCGACCGCCACCACCCCGCCGGTGGCATCGACCACCGCGACCTTCACACCGGTGCGGAACCCGGGATCGAGGCCCATGGTCGGCCGGGTGCCGGCGGGCGCCGCCAGCAGCAGGTCGCGGAGGTTGGCGGCGAACACGCGCACCGCCTCGTCCTCGGCCGCCTCCCGGAGGCGCTGGCGCAGGTCGGAGCCGAGGTGGACGAGGATGCGGGAGCGCCAGGCCACATGCACCGTCTCGAGCAGCCAGCGATCGGCGGCGCGGCCCCGATCGGAGATCCCGAACCGCTGCGCCACCTGGGCCTCGTATTTGGGTGGCGACCCCGGTCCGCGCCCCCCCTCCGGCTCCAGGCCGAGCTCGAGGACCTCCTCCTTCTCGCCCCGGAACATCGCCAGGACCCGGTGCGAGGGCAGGGAGGTGAAGGCCTCGCCGACGTCGAAGTAGTCGGCGAACTTGCCGCCCACCGCCCGCTTCCCCTCCCGGACCCGCGACACCAGCCGGCCCCGCGACCACATCTGCTCGCGCAGCTCCCCGATCAGGTCGGCCTCCTCGGCGAAGCGCTCGACCAGGATGGCGCGGGCGCCCTCCAGGGCGGCGGCGGCATCGGCCACGCCCTTCCCGGGGTCGACGAAGGCGGCGGCCGCCCGCTCGGGGCGGCGCCCCGGATCGGCGAGCACCCGGTCGGCCAGCGGCTCGAGCCCCGCCTCCCTGGCGATCTGCGCCCTGGTGCGGCGCTTCGGCTTGTAGGGGAGGTAGATGTCCTCGAGCCGCGCCTTCGACTCGGCCGCCCGGATCCGAGCCTCGAGCGCCGGGTCGAGCCTGCCCTGGGCGCGGATCGACTCGACGACCGCGGTGCGCCGCTCCTCCAGGTCACGGAGGTAGCGCACCCGCTCCTCGAGCGTCCGCAGCTGGGCGTCGTCGAGGGTCCCGGTCGCCTCCTTCCGGTAGCGGGCGATGAACGGGACGGTGGCGCCGCCGTCGAGCAGCTCGACGGCCGCCTCGACCTGCCGCTCGCGCACGCCGAGCTCCTCGGCGATCCTCCGGTGAAGAGACGTCGTGGCCATCACGTGCCATGCTGCTCCACCGGTGAGCGCCGATGCGCGCGACCATGGGGTCACACCGCCGGGACCCGAGATCGAGGAGGGAGGCATCGAGGACCAAGGCACTCACGGACGATGAGCGTCATCTTTCACGGCGAGCTGTTCGCGGGCTACCGGATCATCGAGCTGATCGGCTGGAGCGGCCTCGCGACCGTCTATCACGCATTCGACGCCGAGCACGGCCGCACCGTCGCCCTCAAGATCCTCGACCGGCGCCCGGACGAGCTCGCGTGGCAGCGCCTCGTCCGTGAGTCGACGACCGCCGGTGAGCTCCGCCACCCCCACATCGTCCCCGTCTACGAGACCGGTGAGGCGGAGGGCCACCTCTTCGTCGCCATGCGGTACCTGTCCGGCGGCGACCTCGGCGCACTCCTCACCGGCGGCCGGCGCCTCGATCCCGATCGCGCCGTCGGCCTCCTCACCGACGTCGCCGGCGCCCTCGACGCCGCCCACGCCCGCGGTCTCGTCCACGGCGACGTCAGGCCCGGCAACATCCTCCTCGAGAGCACCGGCGGCACCGAGCACGCCCACCTCGCCGACTTCGGTGGCGGCGGCGCCGTCGATGCGCGCACCGACGTCCACTCCCTCGGCTGCGTCGTGCGCGACTGCCTCTCGGCGCCGGCTCCCTCCTCCACCGGCGCCCGCTCCGCCGCCCTCGACGCTGTCGTCGCGCGTGCCCTGGCCGGGCGGACGGAGGACCGCTACCCCACCGCCGGCGCCCTCGTCGCCGCCGTGGGCCAGGCGCTCGGCGACCGCTCCGACCAGGACACGGCGGCCACGGCGCCGGGGGCGGTGTCGGCTCCCCGCCGTGGCCTGCCACGGACGCCCCTGCTGGTGATCGCGCTCGCCGCCGTCATGCTGGGCGCGACCGGGGCCCTCGCCATCGGCCTCCACGGCCACGACAGCGCCGGTCCCGCCGCCACCCCGGGCGCCGCCGCGATCGCCCCCCCGGCATCTTCGTCGCCCTCCGACCTCCCGAGTCCCACCGCGGCCGCCCCGACGTCCTCCCCGCTCCCCACCGCCACCCCGATCACCGCGCCTGCCGGTCCCCCACCGGCTCGGCCCCCGACCTCGACGGCCTCGGCGGCGACGGCGCCGCCGGGCGGCGACCTCGATCGCGTCACCGTGACCAACACCGGCCCGACCGCCGTCGTCGCCGGCGCCGGCAGCCTCTCCACCACCGCCGCGTTCGCCATCGTCAGCGACGGCTGCGCCGGGGCCCACCTCGTACCCGGTGCCGGGTGCGTCGTCGCCGTCCGCTTCCAGCCACCGGGACCCGGTGACTACACCACGGTGCTCAGCGTCCCCATCGCCGGCGGCCGTCCGGTCACGTTCACGCTGCGCGGGCACCGGGCGTGATCGCGGGCCAGCCCGAACATCTGTCCATCGAGCCCCACGTGTCCGCAACTCCACTCGCTCGGACAGCAGCGGCAACAACTGGACGGCGTTGTGGTGCAGACCTCGAACATGCCGTTCCCACAAGGGTTTTTCCACAGTCGTAGCCGTCACCTGCGTCATTTACTGAGCGGCCCAGCTTGCCGTGGAGAGGGCACCCGCGGTACGCTACCCGCCCGCTCGCCGGAACCTGGGGGGCAGGGACCGAGGCCGGCGAGCTGTTGAAGGGGTTCGTCCATGAGCAGGGCGAGCGGGGAGGGCAGCGACCGCGCGCCGCTCGAGATCGAGGCCGCGGCCGGCGCCGGCCGGGGCGTCCTCGGCGGGTGGGGCGGCCGGCTGACGATCTGCGCGTTCATGGTGAGCGCCGGCCTGGTCGCCGGGGTGGCGCTGCACAGCTGGCAGCCGGAGTTCGCCCGCTCGCCCTACTACAGCCTCCCCTACAGCGCCGCGACCGCTCCTCCCGCCGGCGACTCCCGGCCGCTGCCCGACGCCGTGCCCGTGCCCCTCGCCCAGCCGCAGGCGCCGCCGGCGCCGCCGCCTCCTCCGGCTGCCCCCGCCACCGACTCCTCGCCACCCGTGACCGGAGGCGTCGATCGCGGCGGTGGCGCCCATCGCGCCGGGCAGGTCCAGCCGATGAACCGGCCGGCGCAGATCCTCGGGCTCACCCCCGRGTCGGTGGCATTCGACCCCCAGCCGGTGGGCAGCTCGGCGGCGGCACGCACCGTGACCGTGGCCAGCACCGGCAGCGCGCCGCTGCGGGTCCGGGGCGTGGCCCTCTCGGGCGGCAACGCCAGCGCCTTCGTCGTGGTCGCCGACAAGTGCTCGGGGGTGACCCTGGCTCCGGGCGCCTCGTGCCCGGTGTCGGTCAGCTTCGCCCCCGACGCCGACGGCAACCGCAGCGCCACCCTGACCATCGAGGGTGAGGGCACCGGGCCGGCCAGCACCTCCCTGACCGGGGTGGCGACCGACGCCCCGATCACCGCCACCGGGCTGCCCGTCGACTGCGGGCAGTCGACGGCCACCCGCTGCGCGGTGAGCGCCATGTACCAGCAGGTGCTCGGGCGCCCCGTGGACGAGCCGGCGCTGCAGGGCTACTCCACCCAGCTCGACGCCGGGCAGACGACCCGGCAGAACGTCGCCGTCACCATCCAGAACAGCGACGAGTGGCGCACCCGCACCATCACCCTGCTCTTCAGGGCGCTGCTGGGACGGACCGCCGACCCCGGCAGCCTCGGCTACTACGTGCCCATGCTCCGCTCCAGCACCCTCGAGCAGGTCACCGCCGACATCGCCGCCTCGCAGGAGTACTTCGCCCGCGCCGGCGGCAGCAACGACGGGTTCGTGTCCGCCCTCTACCACGACCTCCTGCACCATGCCGCCGATCCCACCGGGAAGGCCGGGTGGATGGACCAGCTCAACCGCGGCGCCACCCGCGCCTCGGTGGCGGGGAGCATCCGTCGCTCCGCGGAGGCGCAGGGGCTGGTCGTCCAGGCCGCCACCAAGCTGCTGCTGGGCCGCGCCGCGACCGGGCCCGAGCAGACGAACCTGGCCAACGCCATGGTCCACGGGCTCACCTTCCAGGCGATGCAGGGCTCGCTGATCCAGACCGACGAGTACCTCGCGCAGGTGGCCCCGCTGGCGCTCACCGACGTCGCGGTGGCGAGCTTCGTCGACGGCGATCCCAAGGGCACCGCCAGCCAGTTCACCGTCACCGTCGACTGGGGCGACGGCAGCCAGCCGAGCGCGGCGGTGGTGAAGAAGGGCAAGAGCGGCTTCACCGTGACCGGCTCTCACACCTACGCGGCGCACCGGTCGTGGACGGTCACCGTCCACATCGCCGACTCCGGCGGCTCGCAGGCGCAGACCACCAGCACAGCGGTGGTCTGACCGCCCCTCCCCCGCCGCACAGGCGCCCCCGGATGGCGGCCCGCTGGCCACCTCCGGCAGACGCCCGTGCTGGGGAAAATGGGGGTATCGCCTTCACGCGGCCCCGCCGAGCGGATCCGCGACCGTCTACTCGTCCATACGTTCCGGGGGCGGCGAAACCTCCGCGACCGGCGGCTCGGGCGGCAGCCCGCGGCGCATCCGCTCGAGGGCGGCGCGCACCGCGGGGTCGAGCCGGTCCTCGAGACGGCGGGCGAAGGTGGCCTGCTCGCGCCCCCGCGCGGCGTCGCGGCCGAGCTCGCCGAGAGCCCCCCTCACCTCCGTCTCCAGGCTCCGCGCGTCCATCGTCGCGAGCCCCATGGCGCGCACCATGTCCCGCTGGAGCCGGTCGGAGGTGGCCACCGTCACCTCGCCGGCGCGGCCCGCCTGCGCGGCCTTGTAGGCGAGCCGCTCGATGACGTGGTCGGCGCTCCCCGAGGCGCCGCCGAAGCGGATGGTCACCCCGTCGATCACCTCCGCGGGGCTGGCGACCGCGGTCCGCGGGCCGTCGAACACCACGGTGACGCGCACCCCGCGCACCGCGCCGTACTCGGCGAGGGCGACCACCAGCAGGCGGCGCGACTCCTCGAGGCCGGCGCGGACCAGCGCCGACTTGAGGTCGGGCCAGGCGTGGATGACGTTGTAGCCGTCGACGATGAGCAGGCGCATCAGCCGCTCATCCTGCCCCGAAGTCGCGCTGGCGTGCGGCCTCGTAGAGCAGGATGGCGCCGGCGGCGGCGGCGTTCAGCGACGCCACCCGGCCGAGCATCGGCAGCGACACCAGCGCGTCGCAGCGCCTGCGGGTGAGCGGCCGCAGCCCCTCGCCCTCGGCGCCCACCACCAGCGCCACCGGCGAGGTGTAGTCGAAGCGGTCGTAGCGCATGTCGGCGGCGGCGTCGAGGCCGACGCACCAGTAGCCGGCCTCGCGGAGCTTCGTGAGGGCGGCGGCGAGGTTGGTGACCACCGCGATGTCGAGGTGCTCGACCGCCCCCGCCGACGCCTTCGCCGCCGCGGGGGTGATCCCCGCCGCCCGGTCGCGCGTCAGCACCATGCCGGCCGCCCCGGCGGCGTCGCAGGAGCGAGCCAGGGCGCCGAGGTTCTGCGGGTCCTGGATGCCGTCGAGCACCAGCAGCAGCCCGGGGGGCCGCACCCGCTCGAGCAGCTCGTCGAGGCTCAGCGGCGGCCGCGCGTGGAAGTAGCCGGCGATGCCCTGGTGGTGCTCGGTGTGGGCGATGTCGTCGAGGCGGCGGCGCGAGGTCTCCTCCACGGGGATGCCGCGCTCGGCGGCGCCCTCGAGGATCTCGCGCAGCCGCGGCTCGTCGCGCACCCCGGCGGCGAGCACCAGCTTGCGCGCCGGCCGCCCGGCGCGGAGCGCCTCGAGCACCGGGTTCTTGCCGTAGAGGATCTCCACCGCCGCTCCTCCTGACCCAGGCTCCTAGAGCCGCCGCCAGCGCTGTCCCTGGGGGGTGTCCTCGACCCCGACGCCGAGCGCGGCGAGCTGGTCGCGAAGCGCGTCGGACCGCGTCCAGTCGCGCTCGCCCCGGGCCTGGGCGCGATCCTCGAGCAGCCCGCGCACCTCCGGGGTGAGCGCCGCCTCGCGCTCGCGGTCGACCAGGGGGAGCACCCCGAGGATGTCGTCGACGCGCTCGACCAGGCCGAGCAGCGCGGTGCGGCCGGCAGCGTCGACGCCGCCGGCGTCGAGCAGGGCGTTGGCGTCGCGGAGCGCGGTGAAGACCGCGCCCATCCCCTCGGGGAGGTTGAGGTCGTCGTCGAGCGCGGCGTCGAAGTCACGGACGGCGCGCTCGGCGAGGAGCACCGCGGGACCGCCGGGCCCCTTGCGCGGCGGCAGCGCCTCCAGCCGGTCACGGAAGGTGGCGAAGCGCTCCACCGCCTCGTTGCTCCCGTGCAGGGAGTCGGCGGTGTAGTTGAGCTGCCTGCGGTAGTGGGCGGTGGCGCCGAGAAGGTAGCGTACCGCGGAGGGCCGGGCCCCCTGGTCGATCAGGTCGCGGACGGTGTGGAAGTTGCCCAGCGACTTGGACATCTTCTCGCCCTCGACGCGCAGGTGCTCGTTGTGGCACCAGAGCCGCACGAAGGGCACGCCGGTCGCCGCCTCCGACTGGGCGATCTCGTTCTCGTGGTGGGGGAAGATGTTGTCGACGCCGCCGCAGTGGATGTCGAAGCTCTCGCCGAGCAGCGACATGCTCATCGCCGAGCACTCGATGTGCCAGCCAGGGCGGCCCCGTCCCAGCCGGGTCTCCCAGCCGATCTCGTCGGGGCCGACATTCTTCCAGAGGGCGAAGTCGCGCACGTCCTCCTTGCCGTACTCGTCGGCGTCGACGCGGCCGCTGGCGCCCGCCACCAGCCCCTCGGCGCGGAGTCCGCTGAGCCGCCCGTAGCCGGGGAACGCGGCGATGGAGAAGTAGACGCCGCCGTCGCCGCGGTAGGTGGCGCCGCGCTCGTCGAGGCGCTCGATCAGCTCGACCATCTGCTCCACGTACTCGGTGGCCCGCGGGTAGTGGTGGGCGCGGCGGATGTCGAGGGCGTCGAGGTCCTCGTAGAACGCCGCGATCCAGGGCGCGGTCTCCTCGTCGAGGGAGCTGCCATGGGCGACGGCGTTGCGGATGATCTTGTCCTCGACGTCGGTGAGGTTCATCACGTGGGTGACCCGGGGGAAGCGCTGCTCCAGCACCCGGCGGAGCACGTCCTCGAAGAGGTAGGCGCGGAAGTTGCCGATGTGGGCCCGGGCGTAGACCGTCGGTCCGCAGGTGTAGAGGCGGACGTGGCCCTCCTCGAGGGGCTCGACCGGCTGCGGGCGGCGGGTCATGGTGTCGTGAAGGCGGAGCACGGCGGGTCAGCTTATCCGCGCGAGCAGCACCACCGCGCTCGCGGCAATGCCCTCGCGGCGCCCGGTGAACCCCATGCCGTCGGTGCTGGTCGCCGAGACCGCCACCCGGGAGGGCTCGACCCCGAGGGCGGCGGCGATCGCCTCCGCCATCGCGGCGGTGTGCGGGGCGAGCCGCGGCGCTTGCGCGACGGCGACGACCTGCGCCGAGCTCACCGCGAACCCGGCGTCGCGCGCCAGCGCGGCGACCCGGCGGAGCAGGTCGACCCCCGAGGCGCCCCGCCAGCGCTCGTCGGAGGAGGGGAAGTGGCGGCCGAGGTCGCCGAGGCCGGCGGCGCCGAGCACGGCGTCGCAGAGCGCGTGGCAGACCGCGTCGCCGTCGGAGTGACCCTCGAGCCCGGCGTGGTGGGGCACCGCGACGCCGCCGAGCATCAGCGGCCGCCCGGGCACGAGCCGGTGGGCGTCGATGCCGTGGCCGATGCGCACCTCAGCCGTCCTCGCCGAGGAGGGCGGCGCGGAGCACGACGAGGTCGGCGGGCCGGGTCACCTTGAGGTTGCGAGGATCGCCCTCGACCACCGCCACCATCTCCCCCAGATGCTCGACCAGGGCGCAGTCGTCGTCGGCGACCACCCCGTCGCGCAGCGCCACCGCATGGGCGCGGCGGAGCAGGGCGGCGTCGAAGGCCTGAGGGGTCTGCACCGCCACCAGCTCGGCGCGGTCGAGGGTCGCCGCCACCACCACGACCTCGCCGTCGCGGCGCACCCGCTTCACCGAGTCGACCACCGGGATCGCCGCGGTGGCCGCCCCGTGACGGCGGGCGGCGTCGACGACGGCGAAGAAGAGCGACCTGGGGCAGAGCGGCCGCACCGCGTCGTGGACGCAGATCAGCGGGGCGTCGCCGGCGACCCCCAGCCCGGCCCGCACCGAGTCCTGGCGCCGCTCGCCACCCTCGACGAGGCGGAGGTCGTCGATGCCGGCGGCGGCGGCGAGGTCACGCACCCTCTCCCAGGCCGCCGCGGGCACCACCACGGTCACGCTGTCGAAGAGGCCGGGGGCGGCGACCGCGGCGAGGGTGCGGCCCAGCAGGGGGATGCCGCCGGCGTCGAGCCAGACCTTGTCGCGTCCCATGCGTGTCCCCCGTCCGCCGGCGGGGAGGATCGCGGCGACGTTCAGCGCTCGGCGACCCGGGAGCCGGGGCGGGCGGCGCGCGCCGGTCGCCGGGCGGGCCCGTCGGCCGCCGCCGCGTCGGCCACGGTGGCGAAGATCATCCGCCCCGACGGCGTCTGGAGCACGCTGGTGACGGTCGCCCGCACCGCCTGCTCGAGGTGGCCGCGGCCGCCCTCCACCACCACCATGGTGCCGTCGTCGAGGTAGCCCACCCCCTGGTGGAGCTCGCGGCCCTCCTTGACGATGGTCACCTCCATGATCTCGCCGGCGGCGAGGATGGGGCGCATCGCGAGCGCGAGGTCGTTCAGGTTGAGCACCCGGACACCCTCGATCCGGGCCACGGTGGTGAGGTTGTGGTCGGTGGTCATCAGCGAGGCGTCGAGCGCCCTGGCCAGCCGCACCAGCCGGGCGTCGACTTCGGGCGTGCCGGGGAAGTCGCGGTCGACGACCTGGCAGAGCACGTCGGTGGAGGCGCGCAGGCCCTCGACCACCTTCAGCCCGCGCTTGCCCTTGGCGCGGCGCACCGGGTCGCCGGAGTCGGCGATGCGCTGCAGCTCCTCGAGCACGAAGCCGGGGACGAGCAGGCGGGCGGGAAGGAAGCCGGCCCGGGCGAGGTCGGTGATGCGGCCGTCGATGAGCACGCTGGTGTCGACAAGCGCCGGGGCCCCGGCGAGGGGGGCGGGGGCCTCGACGTCGGCGACGGCGGCGGTGGTGGAGGGCATCGCGGCCGGCGGCGGCTGGGGTCGCCGCCCGAACCAGTCGACGAGGTCGTCGGTGCGGCGCATGCCGGTGCGCACCCCCACGTGGACGAGCACCGCGGCGACGCCGGCCGAGATCACCAGGCCGAGGCCGCCGGGCAGGCCGCCGAGGATGACGGCGACGAGCGCCGAGACCGAGAGCGCCACCAGCAGGCCGACGACGCCGCCGGCGAGCTCCCCGGCGGACACGGTGTCGACGGTGCGCTCCAGCCAGTGATAGGGCTCGACGGTGAGCAGCGGACCGGCGACGAAGCCCGACACCATGCCGACGGCGCCGGAGCCGAGCAGCCCGGCGAGGGCGAGCGCGAACTGCCGGTGGAACAGGCCGCTGGAGTTCGTGATCACGTACGCGGCATAGAGCACGCCGATGACGAGGCCGGCGAGTGCGCCGAGCAGACGGGCAATGCGACGTGCCCGGCGGTGCGATCCGGTGTGATGGCTGCCCAACTCGTGGCGATTGAACCACAGCGCCGTCACGCTTCCCGCCACGGGTCGGTCGCAGTCTTCTTCGTGTCCGGGCGCGCCCTCCCCCTCGTGGCCGGGCGCGCCATCCCCGGCCAGGGCCCCGCGGCCTCGTCGAGAAGGGCGAGCGCCGCGCCGAGGTGGGCCACCGGGATGCACCGCATCCCCTCCGGCACCGCGCAGCCGGCCTGGGAGGCGGGGATGACCGCGGTGCACAGGCCCAGCTGCCGCGCCTCCTGGAGCCGCTGCTCGAGACGCCGGACCCGCCGCACCTCGCCCCCGAGCCCCAGCTCGCCGATGACCACCGAGCTCGGCGGCGGGCAGAGCTGACGCTGCTACCTGTACAGTGCACCTACCGGTGCGCGCATCGGCCCCGGGCTCAACGCGGCGGGCCCCTGGACCGCCCTCGGCGAGGTGTTCAACCATGGCGATCAACTTCCCCTGCGCCCGGTGTGGCGGCTTCCACGGGGTCCACGAGTGCTCCACCGAGGCGGCGCTCACCTACCTCTCCGGGATGCTCACCCTCCCCGGCTTCACCACCAAGGCGTCGGAGACCGAGGACGAGCAGATCCGCCGCTACCTCGGCCGCCGCGAGCAGCAGCACCCCTGATCTTCTCCTCTCTGCGCTCACGCGCGCAGAATGGAGGGGGCTCCCCAGGCCATCGGCTCCTTGGTCGCCGACAGCCTTCCCCCTGATCCGGTGACGACCCCGGCTGGCTAGCCCTGCCGGCGCCGCGGTCGCGACCGGGTGCTGCGGGCCCCGGTGCTCCGGCTCGTGGCCGCCGGGGCGAGGCCCTCGACAGGCCCGTCGTCGATCCGGCGGCGGAGGTCGACCAGCCGGTCGCGCAGCTCGGCGGCCTGCTCGAACTCCAGGTCGCGCGCGGCGCGCTTCATCTCCCGCTCGACGTCGCGCGCCAGCCGCAGCAGCTCGTCGGGAGGCAGCCCGGCCGACTCCTGGAAGGCCGCGGCGCGGGTCGCCTGCTCCTCGCGCGACCGCTCCAGCTGGTAGACGGCCTTGACGATGGTCTGCGGGGTGATCCCGTGCTCGAGGTTGTGGGCGACCTGGATGGTGCGGCGGCGGTCGGTCTCGTCGAGGGCCTGGCGCATCGCGTCCGACATCCGGTCCGCGTACATGATCACCTGCCCGTTGACGTTGCGCGCGGCGCGGCCGATGGTCTGGATCAGTGAGCGGTAGCCGCGGAGGTATCCCTCCTTGTCGGCGTCGAGGATGCCGATGAAGGACACCTCGGGAAGGTCGAGGCCCTCGCGGAGCAGGTTGATGCCGACGAGCACGTCGAAGACCCCGAGGCGGAGGTCGCGGATGATCTCCACGCGCTCGAGGGTGTCGATGTCGCTGTGCAGGTAGCGGACCTTCACCCCGGTCTCGCGCAGGTAGTCGGTGAGGTCCTCGGCCATCTTCTTGGTGAGGGTGGTGACCAGGCTGCGCTCCCCGCGCTCGGTGCGGTGGCGGATCTCGGTGAGCAGGTCGTCGATCTGCCCCTCACTGGGGCGCACCTCGACCCTCGGGTCGATCAGCCCGGTCGGCCGGATGATCTGCTCGACGGTGTTCTCCGACCGCTGCATCTCGTAGGGGCCCGGGGTGGCGCTGACGTACAGCAGCTGGCCGACCATCCCGTCCCACTCCTCGAAGGTGAGCGGCCGGTTGTCGAGCGCGGAGGGAAGCCGGAACCCGTACTCGACCAGGGGGATCTTCCGGGAGCGGTCGCCGCCGTACATGCCGCCGATCTGGGGCACGGCGACGTGGGACTCGTCGACGATCACCAGCGCGTCGTCGGGCAGGTAGTCGAGCAGGCAGTGGGGCCGCTCGCCCTCGCCCCGGCCGCTGAGGTGGCGGCTGTAGTTCTCGACGCCGGCGCAGCTGCCGGTCTCGCGGAGCATCTCCAGGTCGAAGTTGGTGCGCTGCCGCAGCCGCTGCGCCTCCAGCAGCCGGCCGCGCGCCTCCAGCTCGCCGCTCCGCTCCTCCAGCTCGGCCTCGATCCGCCGCACCGCGCGCTCCAGCTTGTCCCGCGGGGTGACGTAGTGGGTGGCGGGGAACACGGTGAGCTCGTCGCGCACCCGGAGGATCTCGCCGGTGAGCGGGTCGAGGTCGCGGATCGCCTCCACCTCGTCGCCGAAGAACTCGATCCGGGTGGCCACCTCCTCGTACGACGGCTGGATGTCGACGACGTCGCCGCGCACCCGGAAGCGGGACCGGCCGAAGTCGAGGTCGTTGCGCACGTACTGCAGGTCGGTGAGCTTGCGCAGCACGATGTCGCGGCGGATGGCGTCGCCGACCTTCACGCTCAGCGACTCGCCCAGGTAGTTCTCGGGCGAACCGATGCCGTAGATGCAGGAGATCGAGGCGACGACGATGACGTCGCGCCGGGTGAGCAGCGCGCGGGTGGCGCTGTTGCGCAGCCGGTCGATCTCGTCGTTGCGCGACGAGTCCTTCTCGATGTACGTGTCGGTGCGCGCGATGTACGCCTCGGGCTGGTAGTAGTCGTAGTACGACACGAAGTACTCGACCGCGTTGCGCGGGAAGAACTCGCGGAACTCCGCCCACAGCTGCGCCGCCAGCGTCTTGTTGGGCGAGAGCACCAGCACCGGGCGCTGCACCGCCTGGATGAGGTGGGCGCAGGTGAAGGTCTTGCCGCTGCCGGTCACCCCCAGCAGGGTCTGCTCGCGGTGGCCCGCCCCGACGCCGGCGACCAGGCGCTCGATGGCCGCCGGCTGGTCGCCGGCGGGCTGGTAGGGCGCGGCGATCTCAAAGCGCGGAGCCATGAGTTCCTACTCTACCCAGACGCTCGCCACCCGACCCCCGGGCCCCGACGGGCGGCCACCGCCAGCCAGGGCACCGGCACCAGGCCGAGCAGCACACCGCCGATGACGTCGGAGACCCAGTGCTCTCCGAGGTAGAGCCGCGACACCAGGATCACGGCGACGACCGCTCCCACCACCGCCGCCACCGGCAGCCGCCGGCCTGGGACGGTCGCCACCACGGCGGCTGCGCCCAGGACCAGGGCGCGGGCGGCATGGCCGCTGGGGAAGGAGTTGGCGTACAGGATGGTGAAGGTCTCGAACTGGTGGTGGTAGACCGGCGGCGGCCCGGCGTGGACGAGCCACGACTTGGCGGCCAGCTCCACCGCGGTGACCGCCCCCAGGGCGACGAACACCGCCAGGGTCAGGCGCCTGCGCACCCTGCCGGCGGCGGTGCCCAGCAGCAGGACGGCGAGCAGAACCACCGTCGCCGTCGGCGAGGCCAGCTGAGCGACCGACTCCAGGGCGTGGGCCGGCGGGTCAGCGCTGTCGGTGACCGCCAGGGCGGCGAAGGCACGGTGATCCAGCCGCGCCCACGCCCCCATCGCGGCCCCGAGCCCGGCCGCGCACAGGAGCGCCGCACAGGTGGCCGAGAACCAGGCCGCCGCCCGCATCCCGGGATCCCCGGACGCGCGGCGCCGGCGGTGGCCCGCCGAGCCGCCCCCCGTGGAGAGTGGCCTGACGCTCAGCGCTGGCACCGGGGGCACCAGGAGGTGCCCCGTCCCCCCACGATCGCGCGCTTCATGGCCGGGTACCCGCAGCGCAGACAGGGCTGGCCCGCCCGCCCGTAGGCGAGCAACTCCTCCTGGTTGGACCCGCTGGCGTCCCAGATGTCGCGAAAGTCGGCAATCGTCGTGCCCCGGTTGCGGACCGCCTTCTCGAGCACGGCGACGATGGCGACGTGGAGCGCGGCGCGCTCCCTGCGGGTCAACCGCGAGCAGCGCCGGGAGGGACGCACGGCGGCCAGGAAGCAGGCTTCGTCGACGTAGATGTTGCCCAGTCCGGCGACTCCGCGCTGGTCGAGCAGGGCCGCCTTGACGGAACGGCGCGTCGATCGCAGGACGGTGTCGAGCGCCTCGGCGGTGAACTCGGGCGAGAGCGGTTCGACGCCCAGGCGCGGCATCGCCCGCGCGCTCTCCAGCAGCGACCGCGGCCCCAGCAGCAGGCGGCCGAACTGCCGCGCGTCGGCGAAGCGCAGCTCGCGGCCGTCGTCGAGCGCGGCCCGGAGGTGGGTGTGGGGGCGCGCCGGGGCCTCCCGCACCCGGACCTCGAGGTGGCCGGTCATGCCCAGGTGCACGACCAGCTCGTCCTCGTCGCCACCGGCCCCGGCGACGCTCTGGCGCTGGAGCGGGCAGAGGATGTACTTGCCCCGGCGGCCGACGGCGGTGATCCTGGCCCCGGTGAGGCCCTCGGCAAAGGTGCGCGCGTCGGGGAAGCGGACCAGCCGGTCGAGGCTCAGCCGGACATCGACCACCCGCCGGCCGACCACCTCGGCGCGGAGGTCGCGCACCACGGTCTCGACCTCGGGAAGCTCGGGCATGCCGCCGGCCAGCATCGCAGAGCCGCCCCGCTCGGCGGGCTCCGGCGGTCCCCACGGAGCCGGCGCCCGGTATCATCGGCGAGCCGCAAGTTGCGGCACCGGGATGTTTGAGGGGGCTGGGATGAGGGTGTGGCGTGGCGTTTCGGGGGCCATCGCCGGATGTGCGGCGGTGGCGGCAAGCCTGATGACGGTGGATGAGGGAGCCGCCCAGGCGGCGCCCGTCGTCGTCCATCCCGGTCAGAGCATCCAGGCGGCTCTCAATGCCGCGGCGCCGGGCACGACCATCGTGGTCGAGGCGGGCATCTACCGGGAGAACCTGCTCATCGAGAAGGACGGGATCACGCTGCGAGGCCACGGTGACGTCCGCCTCGTGCGGCCGTCCTCTCCGCATCTGGTCTGTGGCCAGTCGGCCACCTCGGTGAGTGGCATATGTGTCGCGCATGTGGTCGGCTTCGGCCCGACCGGGCCGATCACCACGACCGTCCACAAGGTCCACATCTCCGGCATGACCATCCGTGACTTCACCGACAGTGGCATCTTCATGTTCGACACCGCCGGCGCCCGCCTCGACCACCTCCATCTGGTCAACAACGGCGGCTATGGCGCCTTCGCGCTCAGCTCGACGGGCACCTGGATGACCGACAGCGTCGCCGTCGGCAACAACGAGGCGGGCCTGTATGTCGGCGACTCGCCCAACGCGGACGCTGTCATCACCGGCAACACGCTGCGCGGCAACGGCATCGGGGTGTTCTTCCGCGACTCGCACCGGGCTCGCATCGCCGACAACACCTCGGAGGCCAACTGCGCAGGCATTGTCTTCCTGAACACCGGCAACGGCACGGGGGTGGGCGATGCCACCGCGGTCGACAACGCCGTCAACGGCAATGTCCGCGCCTGCCCGGCCGGCGACGGTCCACCGCTCTCGGGCATCGGCATCGCCGTGATCGGCGGCGACCACATCACCCTGCGGGACAATCGCGTCACCGGCAACGTCCCGGGCGGCCCGACATTTGCGACGGCGGGGATCCTCCTCGCACCCGGCCCCGCGCCCACCACCGGCATCAACGTCGTCGAGAACGAGCTGCATCACAACAGCACCGATATCGTCGAGGCGGCGCCCGAGCCGAGCAACCACTTCGCGGACAACGAATGCTCGACCTCGAGCCCGGCCGGCCTCTGTCGCGAGCGCTGAACCGCGGGAGGCCGTCGGCGGTCCGATCGACCTCCCCGCGGGCGATTCCCTCTCAGGAGGCCGAGGCGGCGACCTCGACCGGAGCCAGGTCCGCCCAGTTCCCGCCGACCTTGACCTCCACATCCAGAGGGACGCCGAGCGAGACGGCTCCGCTCATGGCGTCGACGAGCAACCGGCCCACCTGCTCCATCTCGCCCTCCGGAGCCTCCAGCACCAGCTCGTCGTGGACCTGGAGGAGCATGCGCGCTCGCAGCCCCGACGCCCGGAGGTCGGCGTCGACGCGGATCATCGCCACCTTCATGATGTCGGCCGCCGTGCCCTGGATGGGCATGTTGACGGCCTGGCGCTCGGCCGCCAGCTTGATGTTCCGCTGCGCGGCAAGCAGGTTGGGAAGGTAGCGCCGGCGCCCGAACAGGGTCTCGACGTAGCCGGTGTGGCGCGCGAAGTTGAGGATCTCGTACTGGTAGGCGCCAATGGTGGCGAAGGTGCGGTGGTACTGCTCGATGTAGGCGCGCGCCTCCTCGCGGCTCATGCCGGTATCGCGCGCCAGGCCGAACTCGCTGAGCCCATACAGAATGCCGAAGTTGACCACCTTGGCCAGCCGGCGCATCTCCGGGGTCACCGCGCTTCTGTCCTCGAGCCCGTACACCCGCGCCGCCGTCGAGGTGTGGATGTCCTCACGGTTGCGGAAGGCCTCCACCAGGACCTCGTCCCTGGTGAAATGCGCCAGCACGCGCAGCTCGATCTGCGAGTAGTCGGCGCTGACCAGCAGGAAGCCCTTCTGGTCGGGCACGAAGGCGCGCCGGACACTGCGACCGTCCTCGGTGCGGATGGGGATGCTCTGCAGGTTGGGGTTCTCGCTGGAGAGCCGGCCGGTGGTGGCGATGGCCTGGTTGAAGGAGCTGTGGACGCGGCGGTCGGCCGCCGCCAGGCCGGGCAGCTTGCCCACCCAGTCGAGGACGATGCGGAGCTGGCGGAACTCCAGGATGAGGTCGGCGATGGGCGACTCGTCGCGCAGAACCTCCAGCGAGTCGGCGTCGGTGGAGCGCCCGGTCTTGGTCTTGCGACCCGCCGCCAGCCCCAGCTCGTCGTACAGCACCTTCTGCAGCTGCGGCGTGCTGCCCAGGTTGAACTCGTGCCCGGCGATGCCGTGGGCCGCCTTCTCGATATCGGCCAGACGGCGGCGCAGATCGCCCTCGACGGCGTGCAGCGCCGAGGGATCGAGCGCGATCCCGTCGACCTCCATCTGCGCCAGGATGTGCGCCAGGGGGAGCTCCATGTCGTCGTGAAGCGGCCGCATGCTCTGCGCGTCCAGCATCGCCTCCAGCACACCGACCATGGGCCCGCACAGGGCCGCGATCCGGCCCGCGCAGGTGGCCGCCTCCTCGATACCCAGCTGGGGCAGGGTGCGCGCGTTCCGTCCCGTGCCGCAGAGCTGTACCTCGGTGGCGATGTGGCCGCCGACGGCATCCTCCAGCAGGACCCGGAGGTCGGGGATGCGCTCGCGCGTTGTCGTCAGGTACGACATCAACAGCAGGTCGCCGTCGAAGCCCACCGGGGTGATGTCGGAGGTGTACCAGGCCAGCAGCTCGCGCTTGACGTCGTAGGCAGCCTTGGGCAACGACCGGTCGGCGAGCAGTTCGAGCAGCGGCGCTGCGGCGTCGCGGTCGGCCCCCTCACCCTCGAGGCCCTCGTGGCCCAGGGGCAGGTACCAGGCCCGTGAGGCGTCGTCGCAGCGCGCCAATGCCACGCCCACGATGTGCCCGTCGCGCGCCGGCTCGGCCACCACGGTGCGCACCATGACCCGGCCGGCGGCGCGCAGCTCGCCGGCCGCCGCGACCGCCTCTTCCACGGTTCGGACCACGGCCGTGGCGGTCCCGCTGGGCGCCTCCACCAGCGGCAGCACCGGCTGGGGCGATCCGGCGGACACGGCGGTGGAGGCGACCAGTCCGGGACCGCCGGGAGCCGGGCTGGCGGCCCCGGCAGCGCCGAAGGGAAGTCGCGCGATCAGGCTGCGGAACTCCCAGCGCTCGAAGATCCCGGTGATCAGCGCGCGGTCGTAGCCGCCGAGGCGGGCGCCCTCGGCGTCGAAGGGGATGTCGAGGTCACGGATGATGGTCGCCATACGCCGCGACAGCCGTGCCTGCTCGGTGAACTCGACGAGGTTGCGTTTGGTGCGCCCCTCCTTCATGCCGTCGACCGCCGCCAGGATGCCCTCGAGGTCGCCGTGCTCGACGATCAGCTGCTTGGCCGTCTTGTCGCCGATGCCGGGCACACCGGGGATGTTGTCGCTGGCGTCCCCGCTCAGCGCCTTGTAGTCGATGACGCCGGCGGGGCCGAAGCCGTAGCGCTCCACCACGGCGGGCAGGTCGTAGGTGATCAGGTCGGGGCTGTTGCGCCGCATGGTGAGCACCCGGACGTGCTCGGTGACCAGCTGGAGGGCGTCGAGGTCGCCGGTGAGGATGACCACCTCGAAGCCGGCCTCCTCGCCCCTGGCGGCGAGGGTGCCGATGACGTCGTCGGCCTCGTACCCGGGCACCTCGACCACCGGGATGCCGAGCGCCAGGGTGATCTCGCGGCAGAGCGGCAGCTGCTCGCGGACCTCGTCCGGCGCCGGCCCGCGCTGGGCCTTGTAGGCCTCCATCTCGCCGTGCCGGAAGGTCGGTCCCGGCAGATCGAAGGCGGCGATGGCGTACTCCGGCGTCTGCTCGTTGAAGGCCTTGAGCAGGGTCGAGGTGAAACCGAACCCGACCCGGGTCATCTCGCCCCGCGAGGTGGTCATGACGGGCATGCCGTAGAAGGCGCGAAAGACGATGGCGTGTCCGTCGATGAGGAGCAGGGTCGGCCGTGCCATGGGTCGGGCTATGGTAGTGGGCCATGCCCCTCCCTTCGGACACGGTCATCCATGTCGAGAAGGGGACGCTCGGCTTCGCGGCGGCGCACTTCAACTGCCGGGACGGCACCCGTGAGTTGCTCCACGGCCACAACTACACCGTCGGCATGCGCGTCCACGGTCAGGTGCAGGCCAACGGCGCCATCATGGACTTCGCCGACCTCAAGGCCATCCTCCGCGCGGAGTGCGACGCTCTCGACCACCACATGCTCGTGCCCACCCATTCGGCAGATATCACCGTCGAGCCCACCGCCGACGGCCACGTCGTCCTGCGCTACCGCGACGGTCAGCGCTTCGTCTTCCCCGCCGGCGACTGTGTGCTGCTGCCCATCGCCAACTCCACCTGCGAATGCCTCGCCGCCCACCTCCTCGGGAGGCTGCGCCAGCGCCTTGGCGACCGGGACGTCGCCCTCGAGGTCAGCGTCGACGAGAGCCCCGGGCAGGGCGCCCGGGTCAGCGAGCGCCGCTAGGAGACCGTTGCGACACGGCCACGGTCGCCTTGGCCTGGCCGGAGGTCGGTCCGGGAGCCACGCCGCCCCGGCGCTATGATCGGCCCATGGCCGAGTTCACCGAGATGACCGTCGACAGCATCCGCGTGCACATGCCCACGGGGCAGCACGTCGTGATCCTCAAGGAGAAGGAGGCGGAGCGCTACCTGCCGATCTGGATCGGCATCAACGAGGCCAACGCCATCGCCCTGCGCATCACCGGCATCACCCCGGATCGGCCGATCACCCACGACCTGCTCTGCAACCTGCTGGGCTCGGTCGATGTCGCTGTGGAGAAGATCGAGGTCACCAGCCTCAGCAATGACGTCTTCTTCGCCCGCATCGTGGCCAGCCAGGAGGGCAACTCGCTGGTCGTCGACGCCCGCCCCAGCGACGCCATCGCCGTGGCCGTCAGGGTCGGAGCCGCCATCTACGTCGCCGACGAGGTGCTCGACAAGGCCGGCGTCCTCCCCGAGCAGGAGAAGGACGACAGCGAGGGCGGCAGCTCGGAGACCGCGGAGGAGCGCGAGAGCATCGACGAGAAGCTCACCATCTTCCGCGAGATGGTCAACTCCATGGACCTTCCCGACCTGGACAGCGAGGGCCGCAGCGGCTCCTCGTCGTAGGCTGGGCTCAACTGGCGGCGGGCGCCGCCATCCCTGACACCACCGACCAGAACTCCGGATCCTCGAAGCCCAACCGCCAGACGGCGATGCCGCCCATGCGGTGGGAGCCGGCCAGCGTCACCTTCAGCGCCAGGCTGTGCGCATCGTCGAACCAGGTCACCGGCGGGCCTCCGCGCTGCGGAGCGATGCTCGGGGTGCCCTGCAGGAAGTCGTAGTCCACGCGAGCGCCCCCCGGGACGGCCAGGGCGTCGCGGACCGAGACGCTGTAGCTGTCCGCCGCGGCCCCGCCGGAGCCGTCCCAGGTCCGGGCGTAGAGGGGCATGCCGAGGAGCCCCCGCCCGGGCTCGCCGACCTCGCCGAGGCTGCCGTCGAGGATCTGGCGGTCCCAGGCCAGGCCGGCCACCGGACCGGGATCCGTGGACGGCGAGTGCTCCTCGTATGCCATGAGGGTGACCCGGTCGGCGCTGCGCCCGATGGCGGCCAGGTCGTAGGCGGCGTTGACGGCGTTGATGTGCCCGGGGCGGTGCGGCACCACGGCGACGTCGAGGCGGCGGCCGTCGGCGTGAAGTCCCGTCGCCAGGCTGGCCACCAGGGCGCTCAGAGCATCCCTGTCGTCGCCGGGAACGTTCTCCATGTCGAGGTGGACGCCGGCCCAGCCCTCCGCCGCGGCCCGGCTGCGGAGCGCTCCCACCAGGCGGGTGGCGGCCGCCGGGGTGGTGAGCAGGGTGTGCACCGCGGGAGCGCTGAAGTCGGCGTTCTGGAGGAGCGGGAGCAGGGGGATGCCGTGCCGGCCGGCGACACTGACGGCGACGGCGTCGGGCGCGCCCGCCAGGCTCCCGTCGGCACCTGCAGTCAGCCCGGTGGGACTGATCACCGAGACCTGGGCCGCGTGGGCCTGGAGCGAGGCGTGGCTCGCGGCCGTGGAAGTGGTGAAGGCGATCAGCGGGAGGCCCGGCGCCGGCTGCGCACTGGCAGGCAGTTGCGTCACCGCAGTCCGCAGCGTGCCCGAGGCCGGCGCGGTGCCGAGGTCGAGGTCGAGCGGGCCACCCAGCTGTGATCCGCGGGCGGTGGCCAGGGCTCGAGGGAGCTGGAGGCGGCCGCCCCGCGGCGCCGCCGCCCAGGTGGCGCGTAGATGGGTGGGATCACGCCACGCCGGCGCGCCGCCCGGAGGCAGGGCGCCGGTGACGGCGGCGGGGTCGGACGGCGCCAGGCTCAGCACCAGGTCGAGGACCTCGCCGGCGCCCGCCTCGGTGTGCACGGCCGCGTACGCCTCGGCGGGCCCGACGACGTTGAAGCGGATCTTCTGGTCGCTCCGTCCGGGCAGGTGCAGCACCAGGGAGTGATCGGAGCCCAGCGGCATGGGCGGGGTGGTGGCCACCAGCGCGTCCCCGGTTCGCGCCAGCGGGAGCGCGGCGCCGTCCAGGGTCGCCGAGCCCGCCGACGCCACCACCGACCCGCCGGCGATGCGCAGGTCCAGGGTGGGGGGCACATCGGCGGCGCCGTCGCTCAGGGCGGTGCCACCGTCGGTCACCACGACGATCCCGGCTGCCTCGCCGGACGCCCCCTGACCGGGCGGTGCGACCGGCTGGTTCCCGGCGCAGGCGGCCAGCACCAGCGCCGCGGCGGCCCCGCCCAGCCACCCGTGGCCGTGGCCGGGCATCCACAGTCGACGCATCGGACCGCAGTCTACGGGCGCGCCCGCCATCGCCAGCCGACCGCCCCGCGGGGACACCCGGCGCCGGGCGGCCACGAGGTCAGCGGACCGTGATGGTCAACTGGGCCGTGATGGGGGTGGTGTCAGCGGCTGACGGTCGCCCTGCCGGGACGCCGGCGACGATGACCAGGGTGTCGCCGGGAATCGCGGTGACCGGGATGGCGAGCGTGTAGATGCCAGGGGGGCCGGGCGTCGCCAGGGCGATGAGACTGCCGCCCGGGGGCGGCGACGCGCCCGAGGCGGGCGCGGGGCCGGCGGACCGCAACTCCACCTCCGGGACCACGCCGGTGTCGCGGGCGGGAGCGCCGGGGGCAACGAGGAGCAGGCCGGCATACACCGTGACCTGGTCGCCCGGCGCATAGGTGCGCGAGGGGGTCGCCACCACCAGGGTCTCGCCGCGGCGGGTGCTGACATCGACCCGGTTGGAGTACCCCAGAGGTGGGCCGGCCGCCTGGGCGAACGCCGCTCCGGGCGGCGCGCTGGGCAGGGCCACGCCCGGTTGGACGGCACCGGCACCAGCAGCCGCTGCGGAGGGTCCGGTCCCCCGAGCAGGCGCGGCGGCCCCGTCCGCCGCGGCACCGCTGCTCGCCGACGACGCGGCGGCCACCGGCGCCTGCAGCGCGCTGCCGCTCTGGTCGGCGGTCCGGCTGTGGAGGCTGAGGCTGACCACCAGCGCCGCCGCCGCGGCCGCCAGGCCGCCGGCCGCCACCCAGGTGAGCCGACCGGGCGCAGTGCTGAGGAGCACCGCCAGCGGCCCTCCCGCGGCCCGAGGGGCGTGCGCGGGCAGCCGCACCGGCACGACCATCCGGGCCATGGGCATGGCCCGCAGCGCGTCCCGAGCGGCGCAGTGGTCGGCGAAGGCGTCGGCGCAGGCGGAGCACGCCGCCAGGTGGTCGTCGAAGCGCCGTCGGGCGTTCTCGGAGAGCCGGCGGTCCGCCGCCTCTCCGAACAGGGTATCGACGTGGCGGCCGGCCATCACCCGCCCCCCTCGACGGCGGGGAAGAGCACCGCCGAGGAGCGCAGCCGCTCGGCGAGCATCCCCCGCGCCCGGCTGATGCGCGACTTCACCGTGCCCAGGGGCACCCGCAGCGCGCCCGAGATCTCCTCGTAGGTGAGGTCATTGACGTCACGGAGGACCACGGCGGCGCGGAACTCCATGGGGAGGGACAGCACCGCCTCGCGAAGGACGGCAACCCGCTCGCGCGCCTCGGCGGTGGCGTCGGGTCCGAGCTGCGGGTCGGGGAGGTCGACGATGTTGCCGCCGCCGTCCTCCATCGGCGATGTCGGCTTGCGCACCGCGCGCCGCTGGACGTCACGGGAGCAGTTGGTCGCCACCCGGTACAGCCAGCCGCGCACGCTGTCGCCGCGCAGCCGGGGAAGGTTGTCATAGGCGCGCAGGAAGGTCTCCTGAACGACGTCGGCGGCGTCCTCGGGACGGCCGAGAATGCGAAGTGCCATGGTGTAGAGCCCATCCTGGTGGCGCACCACGAGTTCTCCGAATGCGTCCCGGTCGCCGCGCCGGGCCCGCTCGAGGAGCGCCTGGTCATCCATTGTGTGCCGTTCTACGCGCCCGGGGCCCGCCGTGTTCCCGGCGCCAGGGTCACCTGGCCTCGACCCGCTCCTGCCAGGCGTTCATGGTGACCTGCAGAGCCACGACATGCTCCTCGACCGAGGTCAGGCCGGCACCCATGGTGGAGATGGAGACGTGGGTCGCCCCCAGCCGCGCCCAGTCGCGAAGGCTGTCCAGCGCAGCTCCGGCATCCCCGCGCCACGGCACGCGCCCGGCCACACCGAAGGCCAGCGGTTCGCGACCGGTCTCGCGCACGCCGTGGCGCAGCAGCTTCAGCTGCCGGTCGAGCTCGGGCCCCGGTTGCCTGTTGGTCATCCACCCGTCGGCGAGTCGGGCCACCCGGCGCAGTGCGACATCGGCGTTGGCGCCCATCCACAACGGGATGGTGCCGCCCGGCGGCAGCGGGTTGATGCCGACGTCGTCGAGCTGGTGCCAGGTGCCGTGGAAGGTCACCAGCGGCTCCGCCCACAGCCGGCGGAGGACCTCGATCTGCTCCTCGACGCGCCGCGCCCGGTCGGCGAAGCGCATGCCGAGGCCCTCCAGCTCGACGCGGTTCCAGCCCAGGCCGACACCCAGGCGCAGCCGCCCCTCGCTGAGCACGGCGATCTCCGCCGCCTGCTTGGCGACCAGCGCGGTCTGCCGCTGGGGCAGCACCAGGATCTCGGTGACCAGCTCGAGGCGCTCGGTCAGGGCCGCCATCCAGCCCAGCAGGACCATGACCTCGTGGAACTGGGTCTGGTGGGTGTAGGGGCCGGACCAGCCTCCGGGGCGCTCCGGATTGGCGCCGAGCACGTGGTCGAAGACGCAGGCGAAGTCGAAGCCGGCGGCCTCGACGGCGCGGGTCCAGAGGCGAAGCGCGGCCGGGTCGGCGCCGATCTCGGTCTGCGGGAAGACGGCGCCGACGCGCAGCGGGGCACCGACGTGGACCGGAGCGGTGAGGGACACCTCGCCATGCTGCCACGGGCGCACGGCGTGTGTCAGGCCGCGAACACCCGAGGCCGTCTACGATGCGCGGCGAGCCGGGCTGGCGGAACGGTAGACGCGGTGGTCTCAAAAACCATTGGGGGCAACCCCGTGCGGGTTCGATTCCCGCGCCCGGCACCACCGGTTCCGAGTACGAATCAGTCCCCATGAGTGTGAGAACGGATGGTCGGCTCCGAGGTCACCACAGTCAGGCTAGTCACGCGGTTCGCACCATCAGGGCGGGCCGGCGGCGGCGCGGACCCACGGCCCAGGATGCACCGTTGGACCCTTCCGCTCCGGGAGCTCCGCCTGGACGCTGGAGCGGCCGTTGGCTTTGAGGACGGCGAGCGCGATGGTTAGCTCGAATGCGCGTTATTACCCCCTGACAACCGGCCAAGCTTCACCGGCCAGCGTCGTCTAGGCCACGCGGAAGAATCAAGGAGGGAAGCCATGGACCCCCGAAGCGCGGCAATGGCGGAACGCTTCAACCTCGCCGGTTTGATCGCCGCGCTGCTGGTCATACCCGTAATCGCCATCGAGGAACTCCAGATCGGGGAACCGTGGCGCACGGCTGCGAGTGTGGCCAACTGGGCGATCTGGCTGGTGTTCGCTGCTGAGGTGATGGTGATGCTCGCCACGGTCCCCGATCGATGGGCGTGGGTGCGCGGTCATCCTCTCGAGATTGCCATCGTGGTCCTGACACCTCCATTCCTGCCGGCAAGTCTTCAGTCCGCCCGAGCGTTTCGGCTCCTCCGTCTGTTGCGTCTGGCGGTCAGCGCGCAACGCATCAAGAACTTCTTCTCCATGGAGGGCCTGCGCTACGGATCGGTGCTGGCCCTCTTTGGGATCATCGGAGGCGGCACTGCATTCGCGTCGGTGGAGAGTGCGCAAGGGCTGACGCCCTGGGACGGCATCTACTGGGCGATCAGCACGGTAACGACAGTCGGATACGGAGACATCGTTCCCAAGACGGACGCCGGGCGCACGATCGCCATTGGCGTCATGATCGTCGGCGTCGGGTATGCAGCGATGCTGACTGCCGCCCTTGCACAGGTCTTCCTCGCTCGTCTTGTCCACGCCGAGGCAAAGGCGGTGGAGTCGGAGACCGTCTACGCCGAGGATGTTGTGATGGCACGGCTCGATCAGATCGCTGCCCAACTCAGCCGGCTCGAAGAGCGAGTGGCGTCGTCCTCTCGGCCGTGACACGCGCTGCGCGCGCCCCGGTCCAATACCGTCGGCACCATGACGGTGCTCCCCGTCGGCCATGGTGACCACCCAGGTCTTGCCGATCTTGCGTGCCTCGGGCGTCCCTCGCTCGCAGTAGAGGCGCAGGGTGACGGCAGACGGCCCCACGATGGGCGCTGCCTCGGCCAGGGTGAGTTGGCGGCTCGGGGTCACGAGATCGGGAAGATCGGAGGTGGGGGCAGGTGCAGCGCCATCCGCAGGGCGCCGGCCGCTCCGCTGAACTCGTGGTTTGCGTCTTGGGCGCGCTGCCAGGTGACTGCATTCGGCTTGGAGAGAAAGTCGCTCCAGGCGGCCAGTTCCTTGGTCACGCTGCTCGCCAGCGCGCTGGCCTGCGGGCTCACCGCAGCCGGGAAGTCAATCTTGAAGACGCCGTCACGGAAGATGGAGAGCGCCACCACATAGGGGCGCATCACCGGCACGACATCCGCCCACGGTGCCATGCGCGCGCTCAGCGGCTTGAGGTCGGCGGCGTTCTTGGCGGCGGCGGCGTTGAACGGCGTCACCACGGCGAGGTACTGCTGGGCAGCCACGGCCAGCGCTGTCGGGATCGCTGTGGACGATTGTGTGGCGACGGCCGCTGATGCCGCCACGTTCGGCGGCTGATCCGTAGCGGCGGACGAGCCGCAGCCGGCCAGGGTGGCGGTCACCGCCCCCGCGATGACCATGGTCCTGAGCAATGTCGTGGCCTTCCCTGCCTCTCTGCCAGGCCCGCGGGGGCCTTGGTGCCGCCACCTACGGTAGCGCTACCGCGCATGGGCCGATGTGCGACGGTCCCGTCACCTGCCTGGGTCCCGAGAGCCTTGGACGACGCCGCGACGGCCATGGACCGGGCCTTCGGACCTGATCCACAGTCACGGCTACAGTCACGACGGCGGGATGAGGCGGGACGGGCAGGCCGGCGGGCAACCCCGTGCGGGTTCAAATCCCGCGCCTGGCACCACCGTTTCCGAGTACGAATCCCGACTCTTTGTATGGGCACGCCTGGTCGGCGCCGAGGCAGGTCAGTCACCCGTCCGCCATTGGAGGGTCCGGCACGGTTGAACGTGCTGCGGGCGAGCCTCGTCACACGCAGGCGGACCGTGCCGGTTCAAGAACCACCGACCGGAGTACCGTGGCCGTCTCAGCCGCGACGGTGACACAGGGAGGTTCATCATGGGCGACGAGCTGGATCCGTACGCCGGTGGCTACCAGGGCGAGCAGGCCGACCCCGGCGCGTATCCTGGAGCCGCGACGTTCGGTGCCGGCCAGGTGGCCGTGACCGTGGGGGCGCTGGCGCTGCACCCGACCGGCCACGACTCTCCCATCCAGTCGGTAGGGACCGAGTTGCCGGTGACCAACGCCAGCGGCCGCGAGCTCGAGGCCGGCGAGCTGACGCTGGCGGTCTATGCGGCGCCCGACACCGGCGAGGCGGAGCGCGTCGCGCAGCGCTCCTTCCCGCTGGCCCGGTTCGAGGTCGACGAGACGCGCACCGTCTCCGCCCAGATGGAGCTCGACGCCGGCGGCTGGACCATCTCCGCCACGATCATCGGCGCGGACGGTGCCATGCTCAGCGACTGGGTGACCGATACCACCACGGTCACCGGCGGTCCCTCGCCGCATCACATCGACTACGACGACAGCCAGCACGTCGATCTCACCGTGCAGATCACGCACGTGGTGCACGAGGTGGGGTCGATGTACCGCGTCCACTACGTCGTCGGCAATCAGTCATCGGCGGCCCGGGCGGGCATCCCCGTGCTGGGGACCCTGTCGGATACCGGTGGTGGCTACTCCGAGCAGGTGTTCGAGCTGCAGGAACCCCTCGCCCACGGGACCAGCCGCGACCACTACCTGACGCTGGAGGCGTTGCCGCGCGGCGAGACGATGTCGGCGACGATCAGCGTCGACACCGGCGGGCAGAGCGAGGTGTCGCACACCGTCTCGGCGTTCCGCGACGACCAGGGAGACGTGACCGGCCTGGGGTGAAGGTTGGTCAGACCGCTTCACCGACGAGGTGTGGCTCGACGCCGCGGCGGCCCGGAGACGCAGGGTCCGCCTCCTCGATGCGTCACGGCTTCAACAGGAAGCTGCGCACGATGGCGTTGAACTCGTCTGGCTTCTCCATGTTGCTCAGATGCCCAGCGCCTGCGATCACTTCGAGGTCCGAACGCGGGATCGCGGCGTGAAACTGCCTCGCCACGCTCAACGGGCTGCGCAGATCGCCGTCGCCCCACACGAGGAGGGTGCGCACTCTGATGGTCGGCAGGACACTCGACGTGTCCGTGTCGGCGAGCGACCTGGCCATGAGGTGAAACCCCACCGGGTGGAAATCGGCGACAACCTCGGCCATCTCGGCGGCGAGGTCCGCCGAGGCATGGCTGAAGAACTCGGCCGGGACCCACTCGGCTGCAACGTCCGCCGCAGGTCGCGCGGCGTCGCGGTAGCATCTCGCACGGCGTTTCTCGGTCATCTCGACGGGAAGAGACCCCTTCCAGCCGGCATACGTGTCCGCCAGGATGAGGCGATCGACCCGTGAGGGGTAGAGCCGATAGAGTTCCTGCGCCAGCATGCCGCCCCATGAAAGGCCGACGACATGGGCGCGTCCGACCCCCGCGCGGTCAAGGAACTCCGCCAGGGTTTCGGCCCAATCGGTGACGGTGAATGATGCTGGGGGATCCGACGAGGAGCCGGCCCCTGGCGCATCCCATGAGAGAACTGTGAATCGGTCCGCGAGTGCGGTGAGTTGGGCCCGCCAGCACCGGGAGTCGCACAGGAACCCGTGCAGCAGGACCAGCGTCGGGCCGTCGCCGGCGGTCCGATAGGCGATGGAGTGCCCACTCACCTCCGTGAAGCGCGGAGGGTCTGCGTTCACTGCGTATGGTTCGCCGACTCGCCGCACATCTCGATCGCTTGCGGGCGTGCCGGCATTGTCGCCGCCGTCTTCGGAAGACGTCAACCCGCACACTCGGACCGGCGCGTCAAGGGACGGGCTCGGCGACTGCGCCGGTGGGCGCCCCGATCGGTGAGATCAGACCGTGCGCTACGCTGCCTCGATGACCGCCGCGGAGCCGCTGCACGGGCGGTGGTATGGCCGCCACGGCAGGCAATGGGTGGTCGCCGACTTCCGGAGCGACGGCAGCCTGACCTGGATCGTCGTGGACGATGCCCACTGGCAGCGCGAATCCCGGCTCCTGAGCTACCGCACGGACGGTGACCGGTTGGCCCTGGATCGCAGTCCGGACAACGCTGCCGAGACGACGCGGTTCTCGATCGACTCAAAAGGGCGGCTGACCCTTCGATGCCTCGGGAGCAAGGGGGTGCTGAACCGGGGCACATCCCTGGTCGGGGGCTGGGCGGGCAGGCACGGGTCGCAGCCGGTGGCCCTCGACTTTCATCCCGACGGCCGGCTGGTCTGGATCGTGCTCGACAATCGTTTCAACATCGTCCGGCAGACCGCCCTCGGCTATGCGATCGAGAACGACGTCCTCTCCATCGAGCGGCCCCTGGACGGCAGCGTCGAGCGGACGCCCATCTTTTTCGACTCACCCGGCTGGCTCATATTCGTGTCAGACGGCGCCAGGCTGCGAGCCACCCGACGCCGGCGCTGACCGCGGCGATGATCCGCCTGGGCATCTCGAACCCCCGGGGACGGCGCCGGGTGGCTCAGAGCAGTGGATCCTGCGACAGGAGCAGCCGCCGGATGGCATCGTCCATGAAGCGCGCCCAGCGGTCCAGTGACCAGTGTCGCTCCACGACGATGGCGTCGTACCCCTCAGGTCGAGCCAGCGCCTGCAGGATGTCGGCCGCAGCTTCGGGGTCGAGATCGGATCTCAGGGCGCCGAGCTCGCGCAGGCGGGTGGTCAGATCCAGCTGGCCCCGATACATCCTGGCGACGAAGGTGGCCCACAGCTCGGCCACCGCAGGATCGGAGGTGGCCGCACGCCAGAGGACCGTGTGCGCGCGGGCGCCTCGCTCCTTGAGGGCGCGAATGTTGCCGACGTGCCGCCGGATGACCTCGTCGGGGTCGTCGAGGTCGGCGAGCCGGGGCCCATCGGGATCCGCACCCACCGGCTCACCGCCGCGCCCGGCGGTGACGACGTGGTCGATGACCTGCGCGAGCAGGTCGCGCTTGCCCCCGGCGGCGTACACGGTGGCCGTCGCCACCCCGGCCAGCGCGGCGATCTCGTCGACCGAGACGGCGGCGTACCCGCGCCTGGCGAACAGGTCCTCGGCAGCGGCGACGATCTCGCGGCGCGTTTGCGTGGCCTGGCGGCTGCGGCGCTCGGACTGGTACGGCCGCCGTGCCCGGGGGATCGGCCCCTTGCTCTTCACCGGCATCTGTCTATACTACGGCAGTATTCGATAACGGTAGACTTTAGTCAATGATCGGAACCCGCTCAAGGAGGTGCTGACGTGCGAGTGCTGTTCGTTTCCAGCCCGGGGCTCGGGCACATCAACCCCATGCTGCCGCTCTCGCGCGCCCTGGCAGAGCGCGGCCACACGGTCCGCTGGGCGGTGGCGGCGGAGTTCATCCCGTATCTCGAGCGCCTCGGGATCTCCGCCATGGCCGCCGGCGTCGGCGAGCGCGAGCGCTGGCCGGAGGTCCGCAGGCTGCTGGGGCTGACCGAGCCCGGTCAGGGGCATCCGCCGGGATTCGGCGGCCCGCAGGGTTTCGCACTCCTGTTCGGCCGGGTGGGCGCCCCCCACATGGCCGACGACCTCGACAGGATCGTGGCCGCGTGGCCCCCCGACCTGCTGGTGCACGACATGGCGGACCTCGCCTCCGCCCCTGTGGCAACCCGGCTCGGAGTGCGGCACGTGACCCACAGCTGGGCCTGGGCTCTGACCCCCGAAACCTTCGAGGGCGCTGCCCGGGTGACCGCGACGCTGTGGAGCGAGCGTGGGCTCCTGCCTCGCGCAGACGCCGGCGTGTACCAGCACCTGTTCCTGCACCCCTATCCGATCGGTCTGGTCTCGGGGCCCCGGCCGGCGGGCAATCTGCAACCGATCCGGCCGGCGCGCATCGAACCGACCGCGCCCGACGACGTCCCCTCGTGGGTCAAGGGCCTGGGCGAGGATGCCGTCTACCTGACACTGGGGACGATCTTCAACCAAGCCGACGCAATGCGCACGCTGGTCAACGCGGTCGCGGAGCTCGACCGCGAATTGGTGGTGACCACGGGCCCCCGAGTGTCGGTCGACGACCTGGGCGACCTGCCGCGACACTGCCATGCCGCCCCCTACATCGCCCAGGACGCAGTCCTCCCGCATTGCTCACTGGTGGTGTCACACGCGGGTGCGGGAACCTTCCTGGGCGCCGCGGCGGCGGGAGTTCCGCAGGTGTGCCTGCCCCAGGGCGCCGACCAGTTCCTCAATGCCGCCGCGGCGGCGCAGGCAGGCATCGGCGCCTGGCTCCCGGCCGACCGCCGAGGCGCCGCCGACGTCCTGGCGGCGGCGCAGCTGGTACTGGGCGACCCGGCGTATCGCGCGCGCGCACTGACCATCAGCGCCGAGATCCAGGCCATGCCGAGCGCCGACGAGGTCGCCGTCACGGTCGAGGACCTGGCGACCACGCTCCAACCCACCTGAGCGCTGACAGGACGGCTGAGGGCCGACTCAACCGACGGCCACGAACGGGATCACCAACGGCTGCTGACGCGGCGGCGTCACACCAGGGAGCGTAGGCGCCCCTCCCACCCGTCGTCGTGGATCGCGCTCCCCACGAGACTGCTGCTCAGCGCCCCGATGCAGGGGAGTCGCCTCACCGCCTCGCGGTGGTGCGACGCTGCGGTCGACGTGTCGTCAGGGATGCCCTCCCCGCGCATGCCGAGGAGTGCCATGGCCCGGTTGATGCGCCGCACCTCGCCGCCGTCCGCGCGATACACGTCGGTGCAGCGGTCGCCGGCGTTCAGGACCTCGTAGATGACGCTGCGGCCGGTGGCGCAGTAGAGGAAGGCGAGCACCGTCGGCGCCTGGCCCTCAGCCGTCAGCCGGGCCTCATCAGTGCTGCTGGGCGTGGACCGCGCCTGCGACGGCTCCGCCCGAGGCGTCGCGGCCGGAGCCGGGTGGCCGAGCGGTGGCGAGGACGCGCCCAACTGGTTGCCCAGCATCTGCATGGCCAGGATCCCCTCGAGCGGACCCAGCGGCCCCTCCATCCCGCCGCCGGCGAGGGTGAGCGGCGACTGACCCGAGCTCACCGCCCCGATGCTCGCCTGGACAATCTCGGCGCCCAGCACGTGCTGGAGGCCGTCGCCGGAGCCGCCGGCGTTGCCGTGGTTGACGACCACCTGCGGCTGACGGGCCGGCGTCCCGGCGACGCCACCGCCGGCCACCTCGACGCTGACCAGCTGCTTGAACCCGAGGCTGACCTCGCCCATCTCCTCCAGGACGGCCGCGCAGTGGGCCCGGTCGGGGGCGGCCACGGCCGCGAGGAGCGCCGGCCACACGGTCGGGTCGACGGCGTCGAGGTCGGCCTTCCGGGCAGCCAGTCCATCGCGGAGCAACTCGGAGACGCGGCGCAGCGGAATCGGACCCAGTCCGGGCAGCAGCGTCCCGATGAACGCGCCTGTCCGGCCGCGGGCGGCAGTCACCCGCCGGCGCAGCAGCTCGGCGAACTCGGTCGTCCGCCGCGCGAGGTGCTGGATCTGCATCGGCGGCCCTTCGCCGATGCCGACGTCGACCCGGTAGCCGCTCACGCTCTCCACCGACTCGATGAACGCGAACGGCACCGGTTCGGGCGCGCCGGCGACGGGGACGGCGACCAGGGCGTCGTCGTAGATTCGCAGCTCGGCGTCGACGTCGCCCATCGCCCCGGGGAAGATCTCGGGTTGACCCACCCCGGCCAGGGGGAGCAGGGAAAGGAGGGCCGTGGTGCGGGCGGCGGTGATGTCGCCGAGCAGCTGAGTCCGCAGCACACCAAGCTGCAGGAGGTCGACGGTGTGCCCGTCGGCCAGCCGCAGCCGGATCACATAGGGCTCCGCCTGCCCGATCTCAAGAATATCCGCCGTACGCAGGCGCAGGGGTTGCCCCAGGGTGGGCGAGATGACGATCGTCCCGCCGACCATGTCGGCCCGGCCCTCCCCCTCATCGACCGGCTGCCCCGTTGAAGCAGTGATGCGGTAGCGCACGGTGCTTCCTGGTCAACCGTCGACCGGTGTGCCGCACTCGCCGCAGAATCTGGCGCCGGTGAGCTGACTGCCGCAGTTCTTGCAGAACGCCTTGACGGCCGCGGGGGCCGCCGCCAGCGGCGCGCCGCAGCGCTGGCAGAACTTGCCTCCCCCGGCGGCCTCGCCGCACTTGGCGCAGAGGCCGGTCGCCACATCCCGGGTGTTGAGGTTCTGGATCAGACTCTCCTCGCGAAGCTTGGAGTTGAGCTGCTCCACCTGCACCGAGGCCTGGATGCCCGCGATCTCATGATCCAGCTTCGGTGCGCAGGTCGTGCACAGTCCACGTTCGGTGTTCCAGCAGACGTGGCGGCAGACCCACTGACCGCAACGCGGGCACTGTTCGAACTGAACGCGCACCTCGGCGACCGCCTTGCCCAGAGCTTTGTCCCGCGTGCTGCCGCGATTGCCGTCACGCATCCATTCGGCGGTCATGCCCACCTGCTCGGCGCGGTTGCCGACCGCGCCGCCCAGCATGCCGCCACCCAGACTCAGCAGGCGGCCGCCAAATCCCGTGACCGAGTGCTGGAAGCTGGAACTGTAGCCATTACCGCAGCGCTGGCAATGGAACTCGAACTGATAGCCCTCACGGGTGGAGTTGTCCGTGTAATTGTTGGTGAACGGAACGTCGAGCGCCATCCTCTCTCCTAGAGATCGCGGCAGTCACGCTGACTGCCGTCCTGGTACGTGGTCATGACAACTGCCGCATGATAGCGGCGACATCGGAGTACAACGTGAGTCGCGAGATGCGACCGTTGCGGACCTCGAGAACCCGGAGCAGGCGGTTGCTGACCCGCCGTCCGTTCCCGATCAGCGGACCCAGCCGCCCGGTGACATAGCCCTCCCAGACCATCTCGTCGACGACGAAGCCGTCGCCATACAGGCGCCGCAATGGCACCTCGCGTTCCCTCACCGTGTTGGCCGACAGCTGGAGGTACCGGTTCCGCAGAGCGTCCTTTCCCCGTGTCGACGCAGGGTTGCCGGCGAGGCCGAGCAACTCGTGCTCGACGTCGTCAGTCATGGTGCTCAGAATGGCCTCGACATCGCCGTCACGTTCGCCGCGCAGCAGGTCCTCGACCAGGCGGTCGAGGTCGGCCCAGCGGGACGTGCCCGCGGCTGCCTCGGTCATGACGTGCAGACCACGTGCTTGCTGTGCATCACGCTGATCGCGATGTCGGCTGAGTTGAGCTTGGTGAGCGCACGCAACTTGCTCAGGACGGTGCTCAAGGCGGCGTGGATGATGGGGTTGACCGCCTGCCCGACAACGCCGCTGAAGCTGTGGTTGAGCAGCGACTCGGTGAACGCCAGCAGCTGGTCGGCCGGTCCGTTGCCCCATTGCGCCGTCACCGTGACGGTGCCGCTCACCTCGTCGCCGCTGGCCCGGTCGTTGCTGCTCTCGCGCCCGGAGATGAACTCCAATGTGGCTTTGAGCCTGCGGTCGCCGTCTCCTCTGGCCAGGGTCCCGCTGTAGCCCGTGGCCGATCGGTCGGGTTTCTGCACGGTGATGAGCCCGACGGGGTCGGCGACGATCCAGTCGATCCTGCCGCCGTCTCCGCTGAGGTTGGGGAGCTGGACCCCGCTCGCTGCGGCACAGCCGCTGACGAACGGCGGGTAGTCCCAGGGAAGAGCTGGATCGAGCGTCAGAGTGACCGTGCCCTTGTTGTCGGGCGCCGGATCGACCGCGAAGCTCTCGCCGCCCTGGTTGGTGAGCGTGTGCGCCGGGTTGGTCACCAGGGACACCACCTCGACGATCACAGAGAGAGTCCCGACGGTGGCGCGGATGGACCCGATCACCGGCGCCGTCAAGGCGTCGATCACCGCCCCCAGGGCGCTGCGTGCCAGGTTGACGGCGAAGTTCCAGATGCTGCCGAGAACCCGTCCTGCCGTGGCCACCACCCCCGTTCCCGTGAGCTTGGCGGGATCGATCTGGAGCTTGTTGGCGATGCTGTCCAGGGTGTTGTCGACGAAGTTGCTGACGGCGCCACAGGCGGCCCCGGCGGCTGCTGTGCGCGGCGACGACGAGAGGAGACGCAGTCCGGGCACAGTGGCCGCGGCGGTCGAGCTGGCGGTTGTCGTGCTCGAGCTCGATGCGCTGCCGGCGGACGCCGGAGGCGGGGCCGGCACCTTGACCATCGGAGGTGCCCCCTTGGTCTGTGTGGCAGCGTCCATGATCATGTCCGAGGCGAAGAGCGTGAGGACCAGCTGCGGGTAGGCGAGGCGCGGCGCCTCGGTCCAGGTGTGTGGCCCCATCAGCCGGCGCGCCAGCCCCGCCGCGCGGGTGTCGGCGTGCGCGATCCACGCGGCCAGCACGAAGGTGAGCGGTGGTGCCCCCTTGGGCATCGGAGAGGAACTGTCGATCTCGGCACCGGACATTCCCTGGCCGGTGCCGTCGCGAACCTCGTAGGTCATGGCCTGCACCTGCGATCGGGTCAGCCTGACCGGCGAGGCCTCGCCCTTCACCGGCTGCAGCGCCGTCGTGGTCGACGGGTCCGCGTACACCGAGATGCCGGCATCGGCGAGCAACTCGATACTGGCGGTCAGCGACTGCGCGGCGTCGCTGCCGCGGACCCTGGCGACGAGGGCGTCGTCCGGGCCGGCCTCGAGGCCGGGGACGCCGCCCGCGCCGCTGACCAGCACGGCACCGCCGCCACCACCGCCGCCGCCGGCATCGACCTGTGACGCCGGGCCGGCCGAGGAGCAGGCGGCAAGGAGCATGGAGCTCACCAGGGTTGCGGCCACGGCGGCCAGCCGGCGTTGCGTGCGCCATGTCAACATGCCGCACCCTCCGGCGCGGTCGCCGTTTTGGTGGCGTCGGTCAGCGCCGTCTTGCCCGCGCTCACCGGTAGCCCCGCGGTCACCGGCATGAAGCCGGCGCTGTTGGTCGCGTCCAGGGTCAGACCGGTACATTGCTTGAGGCCGTTCAAGCCTCCGGAGTAGACGGACCCCCCACTGAGAACCACGTCTGCGAAGGCCAGAGGCAGTTGCGAGGCCGGGGTTCCCAGCACCAGCGAGATCTGCGGGTACTGAAGCGCACCGATGAACCCGCTCGGGCCGAGCGTCTTGATGGCGGGCGCATCGCCCCGCGGTTCGAGCTTCAGTCCACTGTGCACCGCCACCGCGCCGCCACTGACGTCGAAGGCCAGATCACCGGCGAAGTCGACGTGATAGGAGCCCTCGCCGCCGCCCGTCCCCACCAGTGCCGGTGCCAGCAGCACCCCGGCGCCGATGCGGATCACCAGCGGGATGGGGCCCACCCGGCCGATGGGGATGTAGAAGGCGACGTTGGGATGCCACTTGCGCAGGCTCGCGAAGACTCCCTTCTCGTTGGCGGCGGTCCACTTCAGATCGACGCTGCCGTGGAGTCCCGACGCGCGCACGGTGAATGCCGGCTTGCAGCCGCGCACCGTCACCTGTCCGGTGATCCCGAAGTTGCTGACAAAGCCGCTGCCGGTGAGCGACGCCTTGCCGGTGCCCTCGGCGCCGGTGACGCTCAGGTTGAGGCCGACGCCGCCGGACTGCGGCGTGAAACCGGCCGTCCAGTCCCATGGTCCGAACTTGCCGCTGCCAAAACTGGCGGTGCGCACCTCGGAGCCCAGGAAGTGATTGGCCGGCGCCATGGCGACCGGAGTGGGATCGCCCGAGGCCGTTGCCGCCGCGTCACTCGACGATGTCGTCGAGTCGCTGGATGTCGCCGAGCTCGTCGGCGCGGCGCCGGGATCGCTGGACGAGCCACTGCTGTCGCTCGAGGACGAGCTGGTCGAGGTCGTGCTGCTCGAGTCGTCCGGCGCTGCGGCGGGGGCCGGAAGGCCGCAGGCGGTGAGCTGAGCCGCCTTGTCGCCGGTGCCGGGCAGCCCGTATCGGCCGGGGCAGTCCTCGGCGGAGACGAAGGCGGCGCTGGCGCCGCCGGCCATGTCGACATCGGTCGCGTAGTCGAAGCCGCCATCCTTGACGAGGTCTGCGATTCCGGCGCTCTCGGTGGTGACCACCGCCCCCCGGTCGGTGCGCTGCACGTCGACCACCTTGCGGATCGCCATGCGGGCCAGCAGCATCGTCGAGCCCGGCTGGAGCCTGGAAACGCCGGCGCCATCCGGGTCGAGGACGAAGGTCCGCCCGTCGACGCTGATCGAACGCACCACCTTGGTGGCGTCGTCGCCGCCCACCACGACGGTGGCGTCGGTGTAGGTGCCGTGCCAGCTGCCGATCTCCTTGAGCGCCGACGCGGAGCCGGATCCCGAGCCGCCGCCGCCGCCACCCGTGAAGGGGAGGCTGCAGCCGCTCAGCGCAGTACCAAGGAGTAGCGCCCCACTGAGGATTCCCACCAGGCGCGGCCGGGTGGAGCGATCCCTCCGGGGGAGGTGGCCGCCGGCGGCGTCGTGAGCGTCACACACGGTCGGCGGCCGCCTTGGCGAGGGTGGTGACGGTGTCGACGCCGGGCGCCGAGGCCGCGGTGGGCAGGTCGACCACGATGGTGACCCGGGAGCCGGGGAGCGCGCCACCCCACGCCAGGACGCTGTTGCGACGCATTCCTGTTGTCTCCAGATTGTGCGTGGCGTCCTGCGACGCCCGATGAGCCATCCGGGGGGGCATGAGTTACAGGCGCCCGCAGGCGGTCTTGCCAAGCGTGGCGAGCGCGTCGCCCGCCCCGCCGCCCGTGCCCAACGACACCGTGATCGTCAGGATGGTGCTGCCCTTGAGACAGTAGAACTGTCCCGATCCGGCGCTGCCGGTCACGAAGGCGCCGTCGCCGAGACCCGGGATGTCCTGGTAGCCGGCATGCCCCTGTGCATGTGCTCGTCCCGCGGCCAGCGCCTGCTGGCTCCCCGGCAGGAGCAGGACGGAGACCGTCTCGTTCGCCGGCCCCTTGTACCTGCATGACCGCGAGTTGTCCGACGCCCCGGTGGCGGCGGCGACGCCGAGCGCCGTCGATGCGTCCTGCTGTGTGACGAGCGTGCAGGCGTCCGCGCCGGCGCCCTGGCTGGACGTCGCCGCCGACGCCGCCGGCTCCACGGACGAGGTCGATGCCGAGGTTGTCGCCTGCCCATCGACCGTCGAGCTGCGTGCCGGTGCCGCCGCGCCGGCGCCATCCGGCGCGCCGGGTGCTCCACCCGGCACCGTCGAGCTGCTGCCGCCACCGCAGGCCACCAGGCCGAGCAGCGAGGCCAGAAAGATGCCGTTGGCCACGACTCCGCTGTGCTTGATCATGTGGTGGTCTCCGTGGATCGGGTCCATGACAGCTGCCGCGCGATGTGCGCCCTTCCGTGCTGCCCACACCATCGACCCCGCCGCCAAAAAAAGCCTTACAGGCTGGCCAGGGAGCTGGTCCCGGCTATGCTCGTGCCCTCCGATCGCGGCCCTGGGAGTGACATGGAGTTCCGCGTCCTCGGCGCAATTGAGGTTGTCGAGGACGGCGTGAGCCTTCGCGTCGGCGGCCCCAAGCCCCGCGCCCTGCTCGCCCACCTACTCGTCGAGGCCGGCCGCGCCGTCTCCCGCGAGCGTCTCGCCGAGGACCTCTGGGGCGGGGACGCACCCCCCACCGCTCGGGACAGCCTCCATGTCCATCTCACCGGGCTCCGGCGGGTCCTGGGCCCGCGGCTCCAGCGAGCAGCGCACGGGTATCTGCTGGAGGCGTGGCCGGAGGAGATCGACGCGGATCGCTTCGAGGCGGCCGTGGCGGCCGCCCGCGAGGACCGCGAGGATCCCGCCGCCGTGGCCGCCGGCCTGGCGCAGGCGCTGACGCTGTGGCGCGGACCCGTCTTCGGCGGCATCCCGGTGGGACCCACCGCCGCGGCGGCGGCGGCGCGGCTGGAGGAATTGCGCTGCGTGGTGATCGAGGACCGCGTCGACGCTGACCTCGCTCTGGGCCGGCACGCCGCTCTGGTCACCGAGCTGACCGGCCTCGTGGCAGCCAGCCCGACGCGCGAGCGGCTCACCGGCCAGCTCATGCTGGCGCTGCACCGGTGCGACCGCAGCGCCGAGGCGCTCAGCGTGTTCGGCACCCTCTGCAGGGCGCTGGACGAGCAGCTCGGCGTCGATCCCGGCGACGCGGTGACCGCCCTGAGCCGGGCGATCCATCGCCACGACCCCACCCTGGCGATGCCGGACGCGACCTCGCTGCCGATCTCCGCCAGCCGCTTCATCGGCCGGGGCGAGGAGCTGGCCCAAGCCGGCGCGCTCCTGGCCGGCCGGCGGCTGCTCACCCTCACGGGTCCGGGCGGGAGCGGCAAGACACGCCTGGCGGTGGAGCTCGCGCGCGCGGCAGCACCCGCGCATCCTCACGGCGTCCATCTCGTGGATCTGGCGCCCTTGACGCCGACGGCATCGGTGAGCCGGGAGATCGCCACCGCGCTCGGCGTCCGTGAACGGCTCGGCACCCCGTTGACGGCGCTGCTGGCGGCGTGGCTGCAGCATCGCCGCTGCCTCATTGTTCTGGACAACTGCGAGCACGTGGTGGTGGCCTGCGCTGAGCTCTGCACCCTGCTCCTGCAGGCAGCTCCCGGGCTGCGCATCCTCGCCACCAGCCGGGAGTCCCTGGGGATCTCCGGTGAGGCGGTGTTCGCGCTCAGCGGGCTGGAGCTCCCGCGCGCCGACGAGAGCGCCGAGTCCATATCGAGGAGCGACGCGGTGCGCCTCTTCGTCGACCGAGCCGCGGCCGTGCGAGCCGGTTTCGAGCCCGGCCCAGCGGACATGCTCGTGATCGCCGCCCTGTGCCGGCGTCTCGACGGCCTCCCACTGGCCATCGAGCTGGCCGCCGCACGCATGGGGGGCATCACTCTCGCGGAGCTGGCGCCGTGGCTGGAGGAGCGGCTCGATGCGCTCGGTGGCTCACGAGCCGTCCATGCCCGCCACCGGACCATGCGCGCCGCCATGGAATGGAGCTATGACCTGCTCGACGACGCGGAGCGGGCCGTCCTGCGTCGCCTCAGCGTCTTCGCCGGCGGCATGAGCTCCCAGGCGGCCGGAGCGGTGGTCCAGGGCTGGGAGCCAGTGGCCGCCGGCGCGGACATCCTCGAGCTCTGTGGGCGCCTCTCCGCCAAGTCCATGCTGCTGGCCGAACCCGGGACTGAGTCCACCCGCTACCGGATGCTTGAAGTGGTGCGCCAGTTCGCGGCCGAGCACCTGGCCGACGCCGGCGAGACGGTGGCGGCGCGTCATCGCCACGCGGCCTGGTATCACGCACTTGTGCCGGACGCCCGCACGTGGGCGGGACCCGATCAACCTGCCTGGATGGACCGGCTCGGGTCGGAGGTGGCCAACGTCCGGACGGCCCTCGGGTGGTACATCGGTGACGGTGGTGAGCCGTCACGCGCCCTGGAGATGGTCGGCCGGCTGTGGTGGTTCTGGTACATGCGCGGCATGCTCGGCGAGGGAAGGGGCTGGTTCCGCCGCGTCCTCGCAGCCGCGCCCACGGAGGCCACCGCAGCCCGCGGCCTGGCCCTTCGCGGCGCCGCCGCCACCGCCCGCATCATGGGCGACTTCGCCGAGGCCATCGAGCTCGGCAACCAGGCGCTGGAGACGTTCCGCCTCCTCGATGACGACCGCGGCGTCGCCGCCTCGCTGAACAACCTCTGCATCAGCGCCATGAGCTGCGGCGAGATGGAGATGGCGCGCCGCTACGCCGAGGAGAGCCTGATCTTCGCCAACCGGCTCGACGACACGCAGGGCGTGGCCAACTCGAGCAACAGCCTTGGCATGGTCGCCCGCAATCTCGGCGACCTGGACGCCGCCGACCGCCTCTTCGCCGTCGCGCTGGCCGCGTATCGCTCGAACCACAATGACCGCGGTGTCGCGGCCGTGCTGTCCAACCTCGCCATTGTGGGCCACCAGAAGGGAGAGGCGCCGCAGGCGCACGGCCTCGCCATCGATGCCCTGCGACTCTATTCCGAGCTGGACTTCGACGAGGGCAAGCTCGACTGCCTGGGGGTCCTTGCAGCGCTCGATGCCGGCGGGGGGCGCCCTGCCGCAGCGCTGCGGACGCTCGGTGTGATCACTCGACGGCGTGAGGAGTTGGGAGCCCCGCTCACGTTCCCCGACGAGATCCGCCTCTGCGCCGTCGCCCAGGCCGCGGCGGAGGGTGCCGTGGGCCACACCGAGGCCGCCCGCGTCCACCGCGACTCCCTGCAGGTGTCGGTTGACGATCTGGTCGCCGAGATCCTGGGTTCTGCCGCCGGCTCGGATGGGGCCATCACCCAGGCGTCATGACCCGTGTGGCGTTGGCGCGAGTGACCAGGTCTCGCATCATGGGCCCGGTGCGCGGCTCCGAGGGCTGGACATGGACGGCGACGGCGCTGCGGGTCAGCGCGGCGGCGGTGACCGGCCCCACGGCGGCGACGATCATGGCGTTGAGCCGCCTCCGCACCGCCGGCCACTCCCCGAGATCCATGGCGGCGGCCACCAGTCCCGCCACCGCCGGCGCGCTGGTGAAGGTGACGGCGTCGAGCCGGCCGCCGACGATGGCCCGCACCAGGTCGTCGGCGGCGCCGACCACCGCGTCGGGCGGATACGCGTAGAGGCAGACGGCCACCACCTCGGCGCCGGCCAGCCGTAAGCCGTCGCCGAGCGCCGACGGCTCCGGCCCGGCGAGCTGGACCACCGCCCGCCGTCCGCGCAGATCGCTCCCCAGCGCTGAGAGGACCCCGGTCGAGGTCGCGGGTCGCGGAGCGAGGTCGACGCTGACCCCACGGCGGCGCAGCACGGGCTGTGCCTTGCTCCCCCTCACGATCACCCGGGCGGATTCCAGGGCGGCGGTGACGTCGGCAATCCGTCCGACCGACTCGGCGTGGGCCAACAGCCTCTCGGTGCCCATGCCGGTCATGAAGATGGCGTCGTCGACTCCGTCGAGCACGGCATCCAGCCAGCGACCCGGGGCCGAGGGGTCGTCCTCCCACGCCACCAACGCCGTGGGACAGACCAGCGGCTCTCCGCCCAGGGCTCTCACCAGGGCGGCCTGCTCCTCGGCGCGCCGCTGGGCGGTGATGCCGACGCGCATGCCGCCGAGATCCGGTCTGGGCATGTCAGCCGCCCAGCAGCCGCTGGCAGCGGAGCGCCAGGGCGATCTCGAGGCGGTCATCCGCACTGTCGAGGCGGAAGCCTCCGACCGCCTGCGCCCGGTCGAGGCGGTAGGCGAGCGAGTTGGGGTGGACGCCGAGATCACGGGCGGCGGCGCGAAGCCCTCCGGCATCGAGAAACGCGCCGACCGAGCCGCAGAGATCGGTCCCCGCGCTGCGGTCATGGGCGATCAGGGGTGCCAGACGCCCGGTGGCGAAGCGCTCGAGGGCACCGTCGGCGGTTCCATTGAGGAGCAAACCGACCAGCCCGAGCCGGTCGGAGTCGAGCGTCCCGGTGCGCTGCGAGCGCGCCGCCATGTCCATGGCCCGTCGCGTCTCGGCGTGGGTCGCGGGAAGCTCCGGCAGCGTCACCGCGCGGCTGAGCAGGGCGAGCGGGCTGCCGACGGCGTCGCGGATGCCCTCCACCAGCGCGATGTGGGCACGCCGGTCATCACCGGCCAGCTTGATCACCACCGTGCCACCGACCAGATCACACAGCGGCGGCGGCACCGGAGGAAGCATCCCGAGCACGCGCTGCAGGGCGGCGTCGGCGCGGCAGCCGGGCGGCGGCGCCAGCAGGGCCAGGGCATGGGTGCCGCGCAGCTCGACGCCGAGCCGGCCTGCCCGTGCCGCCACCAGCTCCGGCGCGGCCCGGCCGTCGAGCAGGTCGAGCAGCAGGTGGCAGCTCTCCAGCCGGCCGCTGAGGTCACGGGCGCGCCCGTGCACGATGGCGAGCGCCACCAGGTGCACCGCCTGGTCGAGCGCGACAGCGCAGAGCCGGCCGGCCTGCGCTCCCGTCGGCACGATCAGGGTCACGAAGCCGAGCACCTCCCCCGCCGCTCGCACCGGTGCGACCAGCCGCGGCAGGTGGAGCCCGATCTCCGGGTCGGGGTCGAGCCGCACCGCCCGGTCGGCCTTGGCGACGGCGGCATAGAAGTGGCGCATCGCCACGGTGCCACGGAATCGGGCCGGGGTGCCGCCGGCACGGATGGTCTCGGTCCGGTTGGGGTCGACCTCGCCCTCGCCGACGGCGCAGAGCAAGCGGAAGGCGGCGTCCTCGATGAGGACTGGGGCCCCGGTGGCCGCGGCCAGTGCCTCGGCGATGCTCTCCACGCGGAGGTCGTCGCAGGCGGCCGCCGCCAGCACGGCGGTGACCCGCCGGAGTGACGCCAGGCTGGTGTCCAGCGCGGCGATGACGAAGTCGAGCAGTTCCGCGGCCACCACGCTCGGCCCCGGCCGCCCGGTCAGCTCGATGACGGGGAGGGAGCGCCGGGTGGCCGCGGCCACCGAGGCGTCGTCGATGAAGGGTGCTGCCAGCGCCACCGCCCCGGCGTCGGCCGCGCGCTCAACGATGTCAGGGTCGCCGAGCCGCGCCACCAGGCGGAACTCTCCGGGGGCGCAGCCGCTGCCGTCAGCGGCCGTGCTGGCCCACCGGACGCCGGCGTGGAGGCCGCCTTCGCCACCCCGGAGCCGGCCGCCGCGCAGGCTCGGGAGAGCCAGGCAGTCGGCGACCGTGGCCACCGATTCCCGTGGCTCCAGACCGCCGAGCACCCGCATGAGCCCCATCCTGCCCGTCGGCGCCCTCATCCGGAACCACCCCGGTGCACAAAGTGGTCCGGTGGCGTCTTGGGCGGCGTCCGCCGCCCGATGCCGCCGTCACCGCCCCAGGACATGGATCAGGGAGCGGACCTCGGCGGGGCCCATGTCGCCGGCCCATGCCGCGGCCACCGCACGCACGGCGGCGACGGGACCGGCGGCGGCGACGCCGAGCACCTGGCCGCCGGCAAGACGCCAGCGCACCGTCAACTGCCTGCCGGTGTCGACGATGGAGAGGTGGTCGACATCCTGGGCGACGTCGTCGTCGAGCGGGTCGGGATTGCCGCCGACGAAGGTCGCCACGTCGCCGTCGATGCTGAGCTCGGCGCGGGCGATGGCGCGGGCGCCGTGCTCGCCCCCATCCAGCATGGCGCGCGCCAGGCGCCAGGGATCCTCTGTGAGTGTCAGGCCGAGGCCGGTCCGCACCCCCGGCCCCACCGCCCAGACCCCGTCGCGGTCGACCAGGCGGGCGCAGGCATCGACGACCAGCGGCTCGGCGCTCTCACGCAGGGACGCCCGGTCGGTGACCAGGATCGCCGGCGCCTCGGGGGGCGCGGTGCCCGCAGCGGTCAACACCAGGTCCTTGACCCCCGCCGTCTCCAGCGCCCGCAGCAGCGCGGGGGCCAGGCGGTCGCCGGCGGCGGCGATGACGGTGGCACCGTCCAGCGGTTGCCGCGCCTGCTCCAGCCGCACTGCGGCGTGCTTCAACTCCGGCTGTTTCGACCGGGGATCGAGGGCTGCGATGGTGAGCCGGTTGACCCAGCCGGCACGGCTGGAGAGCGGGGCGGTGTGGAAGGGGAGCGAGATGGTGCCGACGGGGACGTCGCTGGTCAGGTGAGCGCGCCCTCGCCACCGCCCCCGTCGTCCCACCACCTCGACGGTGGCGCCGTCATCGACACCGGTGCGGGCGGCATCCTCGGGATGCACGTCGAGCCGCATCGGGTCGTTCCGCCGCTGCTCCGCGACCCGCCCGGTCTTGGTCTGCGTGTGCCACGCCGCGGCGGTGCGGACCGTGATCAGCCGCAGTGGGAAGGCGTCATCCGGTTCCTCCGCGCAGGCTCGCCAGGGTGTGGGATGCAGGCGCGCCCGCCCGTCCGGGGTGGAGAACTGGCCGCCGGCGTAGCGGCGCTCGGTCCCCTCGCTCTGCGCGGTCGGGCATGGCCACTGCACCGTCCCGCGCGTGCTCAACCGTTGATGGGTGACGCCTCGCATGTCGCAGGTCCGCCCCCGGGTGAGCGCCGCATGCTCGTCGAAGACGTCGGCGGCGTCCTGGAAGGAGAAGGCGGCGGTGTGGCCGAGCCGGCGTCCCAGGTCGGCGAAGATCTCCCAGTCCGCCCGGGCCTCGCCGACCGGCTCGACCAGCTGCCTGGCCAGTGCCACCCGGCGCTCCGAGGAGGTCAGGGTGCCGGTCTTCTCCCCGAAGCCGGCGGCGGGCAGCAGGACGTCGGCGAAGCGCGTCGTCTCGGTGGGATAGAGGTCCTGCACCACGACCAGCTCGGCGGCGCGCAGGGACGCCTCGGCGCGAGCTGCGTCGGGGAGCGAGGCGACGGGGTTGGTCCCGGCCACCCACAGGGCACGCACGCGGCCGTCGAGGAGGGCGTCGACCAGCTCCACCGCGGTCAGACCCGGCTCCGCGCCGATCTCCCCCGACCCCCAGAACGCGGCCACCGCGTCGCGGTCATCCGGATCCGCCAGCCGGTGATGCGCGGCCAGCTCGGTGGCCATGCCGCCCACCTCGCGACCCCCCATGGCGTTGGCCTGTCCCGTCAGTGAGAACGGCCCGGCGCCGGGGCGGCAGATCTGCCCGGTGGCGAGGTGGAGATTGAGAAGCGCGAGATTGCGATCGGTGGCCGTCGAAGCCTGATTCAGCCCCTGGCACCACATCGACAGCGCCGCCCGGGCGCCGCCGAAGAGGCGCGCCGCCCTCCGGATGCTGTCGGCGTCGACCCCGCAGAGGGTCGCGGCGCGCTCCGCCGGCCACTCCGCCGCCACCGCGACCGCCGCGTCGAATCCGGCGGTGTGCTGGCGGACGAAGCGCACGTCCACCAGGCGCTCCTCGATACAGAGGTGGAGCATGGCGAGCAGGAGCGGCACATCGCTGCCGGGCCGGATCTGCAGATGGATGTCGGCGGCCTCGGCGGTGGGGGTGCGCCGCGGATCCACCACCAGCCACTGCGCCCCGGTCCGGCGGCGTGCCTGCTGCAGGCGGCCGAAGACGATGGGATGGGTCTCGGCCGCGTTGCTGCCGATCAGCAAGACGCAGGTGGCGTGCTCGACGTCGTCGTAGCAGCCCGGCGGAGCGTCGCTGCCGAAGGCCATCCTGTAGGCCGCAGCGGCGCTGGCCATGCACAGCCGGCTGTTGGTGTCGACGTTGTTGGTGCGCAGGAAGCCCTTGACCAGCTTGTTGGCGACGTAGTAGTCCTCGGTGAGGAGCTGTCCGCTGAGGTAGAAGGCCACGGCGTCGCGGCCGTGCCTCTCCTGAATGGCCCGCAGGCGCGCGGCGCAGTCGCTGATCGCCTCATCCCAGCCGACACGCTCGCGGGCATGGTCGCGCAGGAACCGGCCGCCGGCATCCACCGGCCGCCGCATCGGGGACAGGAGCCGATCTCCGGTTCGCACCGTGCCGGCGAGTCGCTGGCCCTTGCTGCAAAGGCCGCCCCGGTTGGTGGGATGCGCGGGGTCGCCGCGGACCGACACCAGGCGGCCCTGGCGCACGGTGGCGAGGACGCCGCAGCCCACCCCGCAGTAGGGGCAGACGGTGGCGGTCTCGCCGCTGCCGGCCGCGGTCACCGCCGTCCCGGTCACAGGATGACGACGTCGCCGTCCACGACCCGCGCGCTGAACACCCGAACCCGCTCGTCGCAGTCCGTCACCACCCCGGTGCAGAGGTCGACGACGCGGTTGTGGAGAGGGCAGGTCACGGTAAAGCCGGCGACGATTCCATCGGCCAGCGGGCCCCCGGCATGCGGGCAGCGGTTGGTCACCACGCGCACGACGTCGCCGCATCGGAAGACGGCGAGTTGCTCGCCGTCGGCGTCGACGCTGCGGCCCTCCCCGGGCGGAATCGCCGCCAGAGCGAGCAGGCGGCGCACGGTGGTCTGCGTCACCGGGGCGACAGGGACAGCGGCACCAGCGGCCGGCGGAATCCGTCCAGCGCGACCTCGGGCGGCGCCGCCGGCACGGCGTCGCCCTCCCCGTCCTGCGCGTCTGGCGGAGCCCCGAACTGCCATGAGGTCCTGGGGCTGGCGCCCTCGAGCCACGGATCCCGCACCCGCCGCCGTGCCGCCCCGAAACGGACGATGAGTTCGTCCTGGACGGCGTCCGGGGCGTCGACGGTGGCGGCGCGGACGGCCTCGATCCCGACGCGCACCACATAGGCGTAGGTGCGCTCCAGGTACTCCGCATCCTCGCGATATCGCTGGAAGAAGAGGATGCAGTCGCGGAGCGCCGCCTCCGGAGTGGCGACGGTGGACAGGAGATCGCCCTTGCGGACCGACATCCCCGCGGCGCCGCCGACGTAGATCTCCCAGCCGGTGGCGATGGCCATGATGCCGATGTCCTTGACGGTCACCTCGGCGCAGTTGCGGGGGCAGCCGGTGACGCCGCTCTTCACCTTGTGGGGTGTGTAGAGCCCCCAGAGGAACTGCTCGAAGGCGATGCCGAGGGCGGTGGAGTCGCCGACCCCGAAACGGCAGAAGTCGCTGCCGACGCAGGTCTTGACGGTGCGGATCGCCTTGGCATAGGCATGCCCGGAGATGATGCCGAGGTCGCGCCAGATGGCGGGCAGATCCTCCTTGCGCACGCCGAGGAGATCGAGTCTCTGTCCCCCGGTCACCTTGACCATGGGCACCGCGTAGCGGTCGGCGACGTCGGCGATCCGGCGCAGCTCCGACGGGGTGGTGACCCCGCCGAACATGCGCGGTACCACCGAGAAGGTGCCGTCGCGCTGGATGTTGGCGTGCACCCGATCGTTGATGAAGCGGGCGCTGCGGTCCTCCTCGTAGTCGCCGCACCACCAGACGTCGATGTAGTACGCCAGCGCCGGCTTGCACCGGGCGCAGCCGCAGCCGTTGCCCAGCGTCTCGAGCACCGCCTGGACGGAGCGCAACCCGCGCTCCAGCACCGCCTCGCGCAGCGCCGGCCGGCCCAGGGGAAGGCAGGCGCAGACGTCGGGCTCGGCCGCGGCCTCCTCGTCGGCCGCGAGGCCGCTGTCGGAGAGCAGAGCGTCCACCAGGCCACTGCAGGAGCCGCAGGATCCCGAGGCCCGGGTGCACTTCGCCACCCTGACGCGGGTGGAGCAACCACGCTCGCGGATGGCGGTGACGATGGTGGCCTTGGTCACCCCGTTGCAGCCGCAGACCACCGCATCGTCGGCGAGGCCCGCGGCCACGCTCTGAGGAGCCTCGCCCGTGGGCGCGGCCACGAGGTTGAGGCGGTTGCCGTTGACCGCCCCTCCCGCGGACAGCAGCGCGGTGATCTGTGGCGCGGTGGCGACGTCGCCGACGAGGATGGCACCGCGGAGCACCCCGTCGCGGATGAGCACGCGCTTGTAGACCCCCGCGCCGGTGTCCTCGAGGGTGAGCTTCTCGTCCATCTCGTCGGACTCGACGGCCCCGGCGCTGAAGACGTGGACGCCGGCGACCTTGAGGGTGGTGGCAGGAACGCCGCCCTCGAACCGGGCGGTCTGGTCGCCGCGCAGGTGGGCGGCGAGCTTGCGTGATTGGACCTTCAACGGCGCCACGACCCCGTAGACCAGCCCGCGGTGCTCGGAGCACTCCCCGATTGCGAACACCTGTGGGTCGCTGGTGCGCAGCTGGTCGTCGACGACCACGCCGCGTTGCACGGTGAGTCCACACTCCCGTGCGAGGGCGGTGGACGGGGAGATGCCGCAGGCGACGACCACCAGGTCGGCGTCGAGGATGCGGCCGTCGCGGAGGGCGATCGCCTCGACCCGTCCGTTGCCGAGGAAGGAGGCGGCCTCCGTCGGCATCACCATGTACATGCCCATCTGCTCGAGTTTGCCGCGGAGGACCAGGGCACCGATGCCGTCGAGTTGCCTGTTCATCAGCCGGTTCTTGTGGTGGATGACGGTCACGGCAACCCCGCGCAGCCTCAGCCCGTAGGCAGCCTCGAGGCCGAGGAGACCGCCGCCGATGACCACCGCACGGGTCGACCGCCCGGCTCCCTCGATGATGTCGTCCACGTCCTCCAGGGTCCGGAAGGTGTGGACCCCGCCACGGTGGCCGCCCTCGATCGGCGGTACCAGTGGGTCCGAGCCGGTGGCCAGGACGCAGACGTCGTACCCGGTGGCGCCACCCGCGGCATCGTGGACGATGCGCCGCTCGCGGTCGATGGCGGTGACCTTGCAGCCGGTGCGCAGGGTCACTCCGCGGTCCTGATACCAGGCGTCGTCGAGCAGAGACAGCGACGAGGCGTCGCACTGGCCGGCCAGCACCCCGCTCAGCTTGATCCGATCGTACGCGGGGTGAGGCTCCGCCCCGAAGACGGTGATCTCGAAGCGCTCCTCGGCGCCGGCGACCAGGTCCTCGAGGAACGCCGCCGCGATCATGCCGTTGCCGACGACGACAACGCGGCGCCGGGATTCGCCCATGACGTGCTGACCTCCCACCTGAATCAGCGGCACTCTCCACGGTAGAAGCGCGATGCGTGCCGGTCATCGGACGCTCGACCAAGCATCCGCGGCATCGGCTGCACGAGCGGCCAAGTCGGCCGTACCCCCCGGCGCGCTGCATCAACGCACCCGGTCCCGTCTTGGGGGATGGGCGGAGCGCCGGCTCAGCGCTCGGCGCCGGCCGGGGTCGTGGAGGGGCGATCTCTCCTCACAGCTCGTCGAGTGGCGCCGGTGTGCGACCGCGCCGCCGCTGCGCGGGGCGGCGTCCTCGACCGATCAGGTTCGCATCGGCGTGGGTGCTTCCGACCGCCGTGTCCCGCGGCGCGCGGGGGCGTGGCCGGTCGCGGTCGCCTCGATGCAGCGACGTCCAGGTTGGCACGTCGACGATGCCGTCGCCGGCCAGACGGTTGGCTCGCTGGTGGCGCCTGACGGCTGCGGCGGTGGCGGGACCGAACACGCCGTCGACCTGTCCCGGGCTGTTCCCCGAGAGATGGAGCAGACGCTGCAGGTCGGAGACCAGGGCACCGCTGGAACCGGTCCGCAGTGGCGCCTCGCGGAGCAGCTCGGCTGGATCGCGCCCCATCCCGGCCGGTGCCCGACGGGACGAGGCGGGCACCACCGCCTCGAGCGCGTGCCCGAGGGCGACGAGCAGTGCCTCCGGCTGGGTGAGGGGAGCCAGGTGTCCGGCGGCCACTGTGATGAGTGGTGCGTCGAGCGCCCGCGCCAGTGCTCGCTGAAGGCTGATGGGAACCAGCACGTCATGGGTGGTGGCGACGACCGCCGCGGGAACGCGGACGCTGCCGAGCCAGCTCCGCGAATCGAACCGGCCGATCTCGCGCCCGGCCTCGGCGATGTCCCAGGGGGCGCCGCGTCCCAGCTCGCCCGCGAACCACGGAGGTGGGGCGCCCCCGTACAGAGCGCGCACCGTCGCCGACCACGTCTGCCGCGGTGCCAGCCGCAGCGCGAGCTGGAGTGCTCCCATCGCCGTCCACAACGCCCGGAGCTGGGGCGCGGTCCGCCATTGGGCGGTGGTGGCGATCAGCACCAGGCCCTCGAGCAGGTCGGGGTGCCGCCGTGCCAGCTCCTGCGCGATGGCGCCACCCATGCTGTACCCCAGCGCGATCGTGCGACCGACATCGAGGATGCGCATCAGCGCCGCCACGTCGTCGGCGCAATCGGCGACGCGGAAGTGTGCGTCCGGCCGCAGCCCGCGGCCGTGCCCGCGGGCGTCGACGGCGATGACCCGCCAGCCGGCGCGCTTCAGCGGGTGATAGAGCGGCCACCAGGTGGCGTCGCTGGCGAGCATCCATCCGTGGAGGAGCAGCAGGGTCCCACGCTCGCCTCCGCCCTGGGGATGGCTGTCGCGGCAGAACATGTCCCCGTGCCCCGGCACCGGCACGACGAGACCGGGGGGCAGTGGTTCGTCCACCCACCGGGGCGGGCTGTTCCGGCGCACCGACCGGGCGACGGCGCGCACCGCGTGTGGCAGCGACCCCAGGGGTTCGACCACACCGCGAACCACGTCGAGGAACGCCGCGCCGTGGTCGCCCACCATGCGTCCTCTCCTCTCAGCGGACGTGCCCCACCGGATCGTGGCCGACGCAGGCGCGCCTTCGCCTGGGGCGGTGCGCACAAGACGCGGCCCTGCGGCTTGTGCGAACCCGGGTCACGTGGTCACCCGCAGCCTCGCCAGGACCGCCGGCTCGACGCGCCTGGCAAAGAGCAGGTAGCCCAGCGCCGTGGGATGGATCCAGTCAGAGGCTCCCGCGGAATTGCCATCAGCGCCAGGAAGAGGGGTCGATCGGAGAGCAGCCGGAGGCCACTGCGAGGGCCGCGAGCCCGGTCCCGCACCCGGTCGGAGGTGGGGCAGGGTCGCCATGACGTGGAGATGGGGCAGATCGCCGGCGAAGAGGCCAGCGGTGGGCATGCTGACGCCGGTGTGCGCTGCTGACGAGGTTCGCGGGTGGGGTCAGGCGACCATGCGGGCGACGCTGCGCGCCCACTGGGGTCGGCCGGTCTTCAGCATGGCCAGCGACCCGGCGACCATGACCAGCAGGGTGAGGCCGACGTGGACGCGCACCTTGGCCATGCCGCGATGGCGGACGGTGCGCAGGCGCAGATGCTCCTTGAGCCGGGAGTTGACGCGCTCGACCGAGGTACGCTCGGCGTAGAGCTTCTTCCAGGTGGGCGCGTGGCGCGGCACCGGCGGGTGCAGGCGGACGTCGTCGTCGATGCGCCAGCGCCAGTAGGTGGGCGCGTCCCGACAGATGCAGCCTTCGCCGAGGTGGTACTTGACGTACTCGCGATCACGACCCAGGAAGCGCAGCCGCAGTCCGCATCCGCAGCAGGGGCAGCCGTCGTCGGTGTAGCCGGGTGGTGGCAGCCAGCCCCGATGGTTGTGGTCGATGATGGGGGCGGCGCGTCGCTGCCAGATTTCGCTGTGGAGATCGCCACTGTCGTAGGCGGCGTCGGCCATGACGGCGCGCAGATGGCCGGGTGGCTGCTGGGCGTCAACGGTCTCCAGCAGGGGGGCCATCTGGCTGCTGTCGGCGAGGTTGGCGGGTGTCACCGTGTAGGCCAGAGGCAACTCGGCGACGGTGTCGACGGCGAGGTGCAGCTTGTAGCCGAACCAGAAGCCGAGGCGGCCCTTGGACGTGACCCCGCGCTTGCCCCAGGCGGCGTCGGGATCCGCCGGCAGCTTGCGGTTGCCGTCGGACCAGGCGTCCACCGCGGTGGCATCGACGGCGAGGTGACGGCCCAGTTCGGGGAGGTGCTGGCGCAACTTGACGACGGTGGCGGCGAAGAGGGCCTCGATGGCATCGACGTTGCGCGCCAACCGGGCGATGCAGCGGCCGAAGGCGTCTTCCGAAGGGACGGAGCCGGCGCTGTGGAGGCCGACGAGCATGCGCAGGCTGCCGTTGCGCAGGAGTTCGCGGCGGAGTTCGGCGATGGAGTGGAGGTCGTACACCCAGCCGGCGATGAGGGCCTGCACCAGGACCCGCGGCATCCCCCGCCGCCCGGGGCCCCGGCGGCCCTCTCCAAGACGGCGGAGCAGGGGATCGAGGTCGAGGGCGCTGAGCACCAGCACCAGGCGATCGGTGGTGTCGGCGAGGAGGTAGTCCTTGAAGGGAACCAGCGGGACCTGTATCGTATACATGGGCTGATACCTCGACGTGAGTGAAAACGTTGCTAGCACTGCGATTTTCGCTCATGACGCGTGGGGTTGTCAGCCCATTTTCTTTGTCAGTGGGGACGGGATTGCAGTCCGCCACTCCAAGCCGCCCAGCTCCGAGTTCAGC
>JRHI01000218.1_pt1 | contig 65215 bp, 61 predicted proteins | sample 215371 | NCBI WGS metagenome assembly JRHI01 (sample SAMN02929681, study PRJNA255918) | sediment metagenome | biome: cave system; feature: Ice Cave; material: Sediment; isolation source: sediment from deep within a dark volcanic ice cave with no known source of... ...
ACCCTATCCGGGTCGCAACAACCGAAAGGTTGACCTATGAGCGAGATTCTCGCCCTCGGCGTCTCGCACAAGACGGCGCCGGTCGAGATCCGCGAGCGGCTCGCTCTCGCCGACGACAGCGCGGTCGCGGCATTCCTGCGGGATCTCCGCGGCGTCGCCGACGTCCACGAGGCGGTCGCGATCTCGACCTGCAACCGGACCGAGCTGTACCTCGTCGTCGGCGACCCGGTCGAGGCCGAGAGCGAGGCGCTGGCGATGCTCTCACGCCGCGCGACGATCCGCCCGACCGAGCTGACCTCCGCGATCTACTCGCACCGTAACTGCGACGCCGCTCGCCACCTGTACCGGGTGACGAGCGGGCTCGAGTCGATGATCGTCGGCGAGGCGGAGATCCAGGGACAGATCAAGCGCGCCTACGAGGCCGCGCTCGAGAAGGAGACCGCGGGCCCGCTCACGAGCCGGCTGTTCAAGGCCGCGCTCGTGACCGGCAAGCGCGTCCGCACCGAGACCGGGATCGGCGAGCGGCAGCTCAGCCTGCCGGCGGTCGCGGTCGCGCTGGCGCGGGAGCTGCTGGGCGAGCTCACCGGCCGCCAGGTCGTGATTCTCGGCACCGGCGAGACGAGCGAGCTGACCGCCAGGGCGCTGGCCGACAGCGGCGTGCACACCGTCTTCGTAGCCAACCGTCGCCGTGATCGCGCTCTTGGCCTGGCGCGCCGACACCAGGGCGAGACGGTCGGCTTCGACGAGTTACCCGACGTGATGCTGCGGGGCGACATCGTCGTCGCCGCCACCTCGTCGCCGCACCTGCTGCTGGAGGCCGACGAGATCGAGTCGGTGATGGAGGCGCGCGGTGGCCGGCCGCTGCTGATCGTCGACCTCGCGGTCCCGCGGGACGTCGACGCCGGCTGCGGCACGATTCCCGGCGTGTCGCTGTATGACATCGACGACCTCCAGGCCGTGATCGCCCGCAACCGGAAGGTCCGACAGACCGAAGCGGTCAAGGCGGAGGGGATCGTCGAGGAGGAGATCGGCCACTTCGCCACCTGGCTCGGCTCGCTGGAGGTGCTCCCGACGGTGGCGGCGCTGCGCGAGCGGGCCGCAGAGATCGCCCAGCAGGTGGTCGAGGAGAATGCGGGCAAGTGGGATACCGCTTCCGAGCGCGATCTTGAGCGGGTCGACGCGCTCGCCCGCGCGCTCGTCAACCGGCTCCTGCACGAGCCGACGGTGAAGATGAAGGAGCTCCGCGACGATCGCGTGCACGCCCGGATGCAGCTCGTCCGAGAGCTGTTCGGGCTCGGCGACGAGGACGACGCGCTCGCGGCCGGCTCGCAGGACGCACCGGATGAGCGGGCAGAGCCCGCCGGACACGCGCAGGAGCCGGCCGAGACCGACGAGCTCGCCGAGGTTCGGGCGCTCCGGCAGCGGCCAGCCGGCTGATGCGGATCGGCACCCGTGGAAGCGCGCTCGCGCTCGCGCAGGCGTCGTGGGTCGCGCAGCGGCTTGACGAGGAGACCGAGCTGGTCACGATCACGACCCCCGGGGACCGCGGGGAGGCGGTCGGCGACAAGTCGCGGTGGGTCTCCGCGCTCGAGCAGGCGCTGCTCGACGGGCGGATCGATGTCGCCGTCCACTCGGCCAAGGACGTGCCGGCGGAGCTGGCAGCCGGCCTCGAGCTGGTGGCGATCCCGGCGCGCGAGGATCCGTGCGACGCGATCTGCGGCGCCGCCTCGCTGGAGGCGCTCGCGCCCGGCGCCCGGGTCGGCACGAGCAGCATCCGCCGCGCCGCGCAGATCCGCGCCGTGCGCCAGGATCTCGACGTCGTTCCGGTGCGCGGCAACGTCGACACGCGGCTGCGCAAGCTTGACGGGGATGACCTCGACGCGGTCGTGCTCGCCGTCGCGGGGCTCAACCGACTGGGCCGCGGCAGCGAGGCGGGTGGCGTGCTGGAGCTCGTGCCCGCCCCCGGCCAGGGCGCGCTGGCGCTCCAGGCACGGCCTGAGCTGGGTCCGCGCCTCGCGGTCCTGAACGATGACGACACCGCCGCTTGCGTCCGCGCCGAGCGCACCCTCGTCCACGCGCTGGGCGCGTCGTGCAACACGCCGGTCGGTGCCCGCGCGCGGTGCCTCGACGGCTGCACGATCGAGCTGAAGGCGTGGGTCGGGCTGCCGGACGGCTCGGCCTGGCTGACCGACCACCTGACCGGCGAGGACCCCGGCGCGCTGGGCCGCGCAGTTGCTGAGCGGATGTTGTCCGCCGGTGCCGGAGAGCTGCTGCGACGTGCCGAGCAGGAGGCCCCGGCGACTTGAGTGGCCGCGTCTACCTGGTCGGCGCGGGCCCCGGCGACCCCGGGCTGATGACCGCGCGGGCGCTCGAGCTGATCGCCGAGGCCGACGCGATCGTCTACGACCGGCTGATCCCTGCGACCGCGCTCGACGGTGCCCGGGACGGCGCCGAGCTGATCTACGTCGGCAAGGAGGGCGGTGGTCCCTCGATGGACCAAGCCGAGATCGAGCGGGTGCTGGTGCAGCAGGCGTCCGCCGGGCGCACCGTCGTGCGGCTGAAGGGCGGCGACCCGTTCGTCTTCGGCCGTGGCGGCGAGGAGGCGGAGACGCTCCGCGGCGCCGGGATCCCGTACGAGGTTGTTCCGGGCGTCACCGCCGCAGTCGCCGCAACCGCCTATGCAGGGATCCCGGTGACCCACCGAGGCGTCGCCAGCGCGGTCGCCTTCGTGACCGGACACGAGGATCCGTCCAAGCCCGAGTCGGCGCTCGACTGGGCGGCGCTGGCAGCGTTCCCTGGCACGCTCGTCGTCTACATGGGCGTCAAGCGGCTGGCGCAGATCGCTGAGCGGCTGCTGTCGGCCGGCCGTCCTGACGACGAGCCGGCGGCGCTGATCGAGCGTGGGACGCTGCCCGGCCAGCGGGTCCTCACCGGGACGCTGACGACGATCGCGCAGGCGGGCGAGGAGCACGGCATCCGCGCACCCGCGCTGGCCGTATTCGGGCCGGTCGCCGAGCTGCGCGACCGGCTCCAGTGGTTCGAGCGGCGTCCGCTGGGCGGCCGGACCGTGGCGGTCACGCGCGCCCGCGCCCAGGCGAGCGGATTGGCGGGGCGCCTGCGCGCCCTCGGCGCCGACGTCGTCGAGGCGCCCGCGATCAGAATCGTCCCCCTGCCGGGACCGGTGCCGGATCTGAGCCGGTATGACCTCGTCTGCCTGACCAGCCCAAACGGCGCACGGTTGCTGTTCACGCGGATGTTCGATGCGGGGCTCGACGCCCGTGCGCTGCACGGGGCCCGCGTGGCCGCGATCGGCCCCGGCACCGCGACCGAGCTCGGCCGCCACGGGGTGCTCGCCGACGTGGTGCCCGAGCGGTTCGTCGCCGAGTCGCTCGTCGAGGCGCTCGCGGGCGTGCCGGTTACCCGCGCGCTCGTCGCGCGGGCCGCCGAGGCACGGGACGTGCTGCCGGACGCGCTGCGCGAACGCGGCGCCGAGGTCGACGTGCTGGCGCTCTACGAGACGGTCGCCGAGGCGCTGAGCGAGACCGAGCGCGCGTCCGCCCTGAAAGCGGACTACGTCACATTCACGTCGTCCTCCACCGTCCGCTACTTCTTCGAGGCGCTTGGCAGCTACTCGCTGGCGGCCAGTGTACGGCTGGTCTCGATCGGCCCGATCACGAGTAAGGCCCTGCGTGAGCGCGGCCTGGAGCCCGATGTCGAGGCGTCCCGGTACGACGTCGATGGTCTCGTCGACGCGCTCGTCGAGGACGTCGGGCCCGGCGACTGATCGCCGCTGGTCCGGTAGACGCTAAATCTGGGCGGAGGGTTGCTCAGGTCTGTCGCTGCTCCTACCTTCAAGTCACGTTCCCGTGGCGCCGCCGCGGTAACACGGCACCGCGCTCGGCGATGCGATCACCGCCGGGCAGACGACCGTCGCGCGGCTCGACGCGATGCTCAGGCACGTCTTCGTGCCGAAGTTGGTCGGGCCGGGGCGGCAGGGGTCGCGGCGGGCGTGAACTCGGCCAGTAGCGCCGGCCACACGTCGGGATCATGGCCGGGGATCAGCCGGTACCCGGTGTCGGCGGCGATCTGTTTCAGCCGGCGAATTGGCGCCACGGTGTCGGACGCCTCGCAGTGAACGAACCCTCCAACCGCGAGCTCCTGCTCGATGTTCTCCGTCAGGTCAGCAGCGTCGAACGCGAACACAAAGCCGGATCCATCGGGGAGGTCGATTACGAAGCTCTGGTGTCCCGGGGTGTGACCGGGCGTCAGCACCGCGCGGATTCCGGGCGCCAGCTCATCGTCGCCTTCCAGCAGGCGCCAGTCAATCTCGGGGTCATCAAAATCGACTCGGAACATCCCGTGGCGCTCCGGGAACGGATGGTCGGAGAGGCCGTACTCGAGCTCGCTGCGCTGGACCGAGACCGGCACCGTCGGGTCGAACAGGCGCAGGCCACCGGCGTGATCGTTGTGCAAGTGGGAAAGGAAGATGCGCGTGATGTCACCCAAAGCCACGCCGTACGGCGCCAGCGCCCGCTCCAGCGGTTCGCCGTCGCCGGCGGGCAGCATCGCAACGATTCCGTGATTGCGGCCGTGAAACCGCTCGTATAGCGCGCGGTCGTGGATGAGCGCGGTGTTGAGCCCGGTGTCGAGCAGCGTCCAGCCGGCGTCCGTGTCGAGCAGTACCACCGGCACTGGCTCGACGAGCACGGCGCCCGAGCGATCGCCGTGCACCGAGTAGGACTTGGGCAGGCGCTCCCAACCGACGATCAGCGGGATCAGTCGCCGCACGCTGGTCAACGCTCGCCCCCGAAGCCAACCTCGGCCCAGCCGCCGGGTAGCCAGGCGACAAGATCGATCTCGACCCGCGCACCGGCCGCGAGCCCGCTGACGCCAACGCACGTGCGGCTCGGGAGCCGCTCGGGGAACCAACATTCGTATGCGGCGTTGAACGAGGCGTAGTCGTCCCAGTCGAGTAGGTACGCGCGCGTCGAGACGACGTCTCCGAGCACTCCGCCCACGAGCTCGAGAACCCGCGAGAGGTTGCTGAGCACCTGGTCGGTCTGCTCGGCGATGCCACCGGGCACGAGCGCTCCGTCGAGGCCTGTGGGCATCTGGCCCGTGACGTGCAGCATCTCCCCCGCGGCGGTCGCGTGCGCAAACGGCGCGACGGGCGGTGGAACGCCGTCGTCGGGGCCGAATGTCCACGCGCGGATCACTGGCGCCAGAACGGGAAGCAGCGCTTGTCGATCCGAGCGTGGATGCCCTGGCGACCGTCGACCACCTGCGTCACGCTGAAGTCGACGGCGACGCTCGTGAACGAGTAGGCATCATCACGCGTCAACCCGTACTGCGTGCCGAGCAGGTCGAGCGTGCGGCGGGTCGCGACGCGCATCGCTTCGTCGAGGTGGTCGCCGAAGCCGTGGACCAGCAACTCCGTCGGCGTCTCCAGCACGGGCACGCGGATGTCGAGATCGCGGCGCACGGTCAGCCGCAGTAAGCCGTTGAGCGAGGCTTCAAGCGCGGTGCCGCTGACCTCGCCGTCGCCTTGAGAGACGTGTGGGTCGCCGATCGACAGCAGTGCGCCGGCGACCTGCACCGGGTAGATCATTCGCGCGCCGGCACCGATGCGCCAGTTGTCGACGTTGCCACCGTGGTCGCCGGGCGGCACCGAGGAGTGACGGCCGGGGGCCGCGGGCGCGACCCCCATCGTGCCGAAGTGCGGACGGAGCGGCACGACGACTCCCTCGAGCGCCGGCTCGCGAGCGACGGTTCCCGGCTCGACGATCGTGCCGGCCATGTCCACGACGGGCGTCGTCGTCCAGTCAAACCCAAACAACGCTCGGCCCTGCATCGCGGCCAGGTCCAGCTCGTAGATCGTCACGCGCTCTTTGCCGAAGTCCGCGTATAACTGGCCCCAGTGCCCGGCGAGGTTCGATCCGTACCGCAGCCGAGGGTCAGCGGCGAGGATGTCTACCTGAAGGACGTCACCTGGGCGCGCGCCGGCGACGGCGATCGGGCCTGTCAGCAAATGTGGCCCCGGGCCGCGGTCCTGCACTTCCGTGAACACCCGCTCTATCCCTTCGTCCATCAGCAGGTCGGGCGCGTCGCCCGCGTGGTGCGTAAGCGCCTCGATCTGCACGAGATCGCCGGACGCCACCGTGAGGACCGGCTCGAGGCCAGGATCGAAGTAGCCCCAATGGACCGTCGCGGGCGTCGCCGGCAGCAGATGGATCGTCACGCTCCCACCGCCCCCAGGTACGCCCGCCATCCGCCGTGCACGCTCACGTCCTCGGCATGAGCTGCGGCGTGACACTCGCACACGAAGCCGGTCACCTCCGTGCCGTCGGCAAGCTCAACGCGGCCGATCGCCAGCGGCGCCGGAACCTCGCTCAGCAACTCCCCGAGCGCCGCGGGCAACAGCTCCCACAACTCGACCGCGATGCTCACGCCGCGCTCCTCCACGCGCACCAGCCCCGGCCTGCCCACCCCCGTCCCGGGCAGCGCATAAAGCCGGTAGCAAGGCGCTGTGCGATCGGCGTGCAACAGCCGCGCGCCGCGCGTCGTCAGCTGAGAGTTCAGCGGCAGGCCACTCATGTGCGCGCCGACAACCGCGAGCGTAATTGCACCACGAACTGCCAGCGCCGGTGCCGCCGGCTCGCCCATCCACGCAGCACCGAGCTCGAGCAGCCGCCGATCATGGAACGCCGGCGCGAGCAGCGTGACGCCGAATGGCAGCCCGTCGCTGCGCAGCGGACCAGGCAGCGCGAGCGCGGCAAGATCCATCAGGTTGACGAAGTTCGTGAAGCGCCCGAGCCGCTCGTTTACCCCGATCGGATCGGCGGCGACCTCGTCATGCGTCGGGTGCATCGGCGTCGTGGGCAGCAGCAGCCCGTCGACCTCGCTCCACAGCGGCGCTGCCGCAGCGCGAAGCTCGGCAAGTTTGTGCATCGCGGCGAACACATCCACCGCGCGCCGATGGCCGCCGCCCCGGATGATTCCCGCGACCGTCGGGTCGAGGCCCTCCGGTTCGTTGTCGATCGCCCCGGCGAGATCGGTCGTTCGTTCGGCGATCCACCCCGCATAAAGCAGCGGCGCGGCATCGAGCAGCGGGGTCACGTCGAGCGGGACGAGCATCCACTCTTCGGCGGCCCTTCCCCTCGCGCGCGCCCACGCTGCGGCGGCCGCGGGATCGTCCGGCTCTGCCTGGCCGACGAGCGGCACGCCGATCCGCCCCCGCCGAGGCGCCGATATCGCCGGCGCACGACGGCTCCACGGGTCGCGCGGATCGAAGCCGGCCGCGACATCGAGAACGGCCGCCGCGTCGGCAACGCCCACCGCGAGGATCGAGACGCAGTCGAGGCTCGCGCACGCGGGCACGACCCCTCGCAAACTCAGCAGTCCGCGCGTCGGCTTGGCACCGACCAGCCCGTTGAACGCCGCCGGGACACGTCCCGACCCGGCGGTGTCCGTGCCCAGGGCGAACGCGACCTGACCGAGCGCGACCGCCAGCGCCGACCCGGAGCTCGAGCCACCGCTGACGCGAGCCTGGTCGAACACCGACGAGCAGGCTCCGTACGGGCTTCGTGTACCGACGAGCCCGGTCGCGAACTGATCCATGTTCGTCTTGCCGACCAGCAACGCGCCTGCATCGAGCAGCCGCTGGACGACGGGTGCGGTCCGCTCGGCGACGCGCGCGAACCCTGGGCAGCCGGCTGTCGTCGGCATGCCGGCGACGTCGATGTTGTCCTTCACGGCGAACGGGATCCCGTAGAGCGGAAGCTCGGGGTCCGCGTCATCGAGCGAGCGCGCTGCGGCGAGCAGCTCCTCCGGGGCAACGCGGGTGATCCACACGGGCTCGTCGTGCGCGATTCGCTCGCAGACCGCCGCAGCGACGGCGGTTGGCCGACGAGCGCCGGAGCGGTACTCCCCGAGCAGTTGGCCAATTGCCCCGCCGGTGACATCCCCACCAACGTCCGCAACGCCGACACCCCCGGTAAGACCGCCAACCCTGACACCTCTGCCAACGCCCGCGAAGCTCACACCGCCACCGCGGCTGTCTCGTCCGCAGCGAGCCACGCGCGTCGCTCCTGGGCGAACGCCGCCTCCCGGCGCGCCGTGAACGCCTCTATTTCATCAGCGTGCTCGGCTACAAAACGCTCGTGCTCGCGCAGCGAGAGCGCGACCGGCGTCGTCCGCGGCCGCCACAAGCCCGCGACCTCTTCCATCCGCAGCTCCTCGAGCTCGGCTTCGCTGACCAGCTCGAACCGAAGCTGATCGAAGTGGCGAAGGCGCCACGGCGGATCGTCGGCGCTATTCCAGATCTGCACCGTGCGCCCGATCAGCTGATAGCCGCCCGGTCCCTCGATCCCGTAGATGCAAAGGAAAGCGCCGCCAATCCCAACGGCGTTCGCGGGTGTCCAGGTGCGCGCCGGGTTGTATTTGGTGGTGACGAGGCGGTGTCGTGGATCGAGCGGGACCGCGACCGGCGCGCCGAGGTAGACGTCGCCGAGACCGAGTACCAGATACGACGCGTCGAGCACGATGCGGCGCACGGCGTCCTCGTCCGGCAGGCCGTTGATCCGCCGGATGAAGTCGATGTTGTCCGGGCACCACGGCGCGTCCGCGCGCACCGAGGACTGATAGCGCTCGACCGCGCGCATCGCCTCGCTGTGACGCCAGGCGAGCGGCAGGTGGACCGTGCGTCCGGCGATCGTCTGCTCCTCGGGCGGTGGCAGCTCGGCCTCGAGCCGGGCGAGCGCGTCGATCAGCGCCGCGGCACTCAAGCGGTCCGGGTCGTGCTGGATGTGCAGCGAGCGCACGCCGGGGGTGACCGGGCCGATACCGGCGAGCAGTTCCGCGTCGAGCGCAGCCCGCAGCGCGTGCGCGCGCACGCGCGATCGAAGATCGAGCCGCGCATCCCCGAACTCGACCAGCACGGCACATTCGCCGGCCCGGCGGTAGGTGATCGGACCGTGGCTGGTCTCCCGCGCCCGACCGAAGACGACCCCCGGCGCGCCTGGACCCGACCTGTGCGCGAGCGCCGGACCACGCCCCCCGCCAATCTCCGCCTGCGCAACCACGTGCAGCCTTGACGCATACTCAACTTCGACCGCCTCCAGCTTGACCCGATCGCCGGCACGAAGCTGACCGAGCCGCCACAAATCTGCGCGGATCACCTGCGCGACCGCGGCAAAGCCGCCAAGGCTCGGTCCGTCGACGCCGACGATCACGGCCATGTCGCCTGCGAGCATCACGGTCCCCACGCTGTAGCCGCTGTCGAGGATGTTCGAAGGATGCAATCCGGCCTCGCCGCCGTCCTCCCGGGCGAAGCGAGGTCGCGGGCCGACCATGCGGATGCCGGTGCGATCGGAGTGGTGATGGACCGTCCAACTCGCCTCCAGCAGTTCGGCGAGCCCTTCGGTCGTGAGGACGTCGGGCGCGCCGTGCGGTCCGAGCACCACGCGCAGCGTGTGCCGGTTGCTGCACTCGAGCCCCACGCAGACCGCCGCACCGCCCTCACCGGCGAGCCCCGCGCCAACCCCCCCGGCCGCCAGTTCGCCGGCCACCTCCAGCACATCCCCGGGCCTCAGCGCTCGTCCACCGAGTCGCCCCGCCGCGAATACGGCGCGAGCACCCATCACGACCGGTCCGCCGATCCCGCCGCCGACCAACACATAGGCGCGCATGCCGACCCGGCGGATCGGCCCGAGCGCAAGCTCAGACCCCGCGGGAACGTCGACCGCCCGCCACTGGGCCATCGGCGCCCCGTCAAGTTCGACCGTCACGGGGGCACCCGTAACGGCGACCTTCGCGCCTGCTCCAAACCGCAGCCGCGGGCCGGTCAGCGTTACCTCGAGACCAGCCGCGCCCTCGGGATTGCCAACGAGCCGGTTCCCAATCCGCAGCGAGCGATCGTCCATCGGCCCTGAGGGCGGCACGCCCACCTCCCACAGTCCAACCCGCCCCGGCCAATCCTGGACTGTCGTCAGCGCGCCAGCCGAAAGGACCTCGATCGCCCCCATACCGCTTGGCGCTTCGGCAGCCTGGCCCACCCCGGCGCCAGCACTCACTCCGCCGGCCACACCAGCAGCCGCACTGGCGTCGGGTCGTAGCCGTTGCACGGGTTGTTCAGCTGCGGGCAGTTCGAGATCAAGACGAGCGTGTCTCGTTCCGCCAGCAGATCGAGGTACTTCCCGGGCGCCGAGATGCCATCGGCAAACTCGAGCCCGCCGGCGGGGGTCACGGGAACGTTCATGAAGAAATTGAGGTTCGCCGAGAGATCGCGCTTCTCGAGTCCGCCCCCCCACGCGAGCGCCTGCGCCAGGAAGGTGTTGCGGCAGGCGTGCATGTCGCGCGTGTGCTCGCCGTAACGCACGACATTCGATTCCTGCGAGCAAGCGCCCCCCAACGTGTCGTGACGCCCGCACGTGTCCTCGATGATCGTGACCAGCGCCAAGCAGTCGAGTGCAAGCAGCCGTGAGCCCACGGTGACGTACACGGAGCCCTGCTCGCGCACCGTGTCGACGGCGCTGTACCGGTTGGCGTAGTCGTGCGCGTCGAAGAACAGCGTGTCGACCGCCTGGTTTCCACACAGGTCGACGATCCGCAACATCTCTCCGAATGCCAGCTCGTGCGCCCAGCCGTCTCCGGCCGGCAAGTCCACGATCAGGCGCGCCGTTGCGGGGTCGCGCAGAGCCTGGGTGCTCACGCCAGCGTCGCCTCACTCGCGGCAAAGCCGCGCTCGTTCTCCGGGCACGCGCAGCGCACTCGATCAGTCGCGCTCGCCACATCGACGCGCTCGAGCACGAGCCGCACCGCGCGTGCGCTCCAGTCCGGCGCCGGGTCGAGCGGATGCGGCGTGCTCGTCAACACCAATAGCGTGTCCAGCTCGAAGCGGACCGTCACCTTCGCGCCCGGCTGCGAATGGCCGCCGACGAACTCGAGCGAGCCGTCCTCGCCCAACGCCACCTTGGAGAAGAAGTTGACGTTCGCGACGAGGTCACGTGCGCCCAGCCCATGTTTGGCGAGCTCGACCAACAACGTGTCCCGCGCGCTGCGCCGCCAGTCGTTGCGCCCATCCTGATAGCTGAGCGGCCCCCAGCGCTCGGCGACGATCGACGCGGTGGTGTGGCCCGTGATCGTGTCGTGCCAGCCGCAGGTGTCCTCGATGATCGAGGCGAGCACCCTCCCCATGTCCGAGTAGAGCGCCACGCCGGCTGTAAGCCTGCTCACGTGCTGTGCCTTGAGCGTGTCGGGCATGCAGTAGCGCTCGAGCGGATCGTCGGCGCGGTACAGCAGCGTCGGCACGTTCGCGCCGCCCTCGATGTCAAGAAGGGTCAGTGCGGTGCCGCGCCGGCACACCCGCGACCATCCGGCCCCCGCCGCGAGCGCAATGTCGAGGATCGCTTCGGCCGAGCTCAACCCCACTTCACACCGTCCGGATTCGCGGATCGGCCCAAGCCTGGGCGAGGTCGACGAGGAAGTTGACCACGACGTACGCCGTGCCGAGCAGCAGCGTCGTGCCGGTGATCGCCGGGAAGTCGGCATAGGCGATCGACTGGTCGATGTACCGCCCGAGCCCGGGCCATGCAAAGATCTGCTCGACGACAACGATCCCGCCGAGCAGCAGCCCGAACTGAAGCCCGCTCATCGTCAACGCCGGACCGCTCGCATTCCGTAGCGCGTGCCGCAAGATCACCGTCCGTTCGCGCAGGCCTTTGGCGCGCGCCGTACGCACATAGTCCTCGCGGAGGACCTGCTCGCACGACGTCGCCAGCGTCCGGGCGATCGCAAGCGCCGGTAGCAGCGCGAGCGTGAACGCGGGCATCACGATGTGCCGGAGCGCGCTCCAGAAGACATTCAGATCGCCGTGGAGCAACGAGTCGATCAACAGCAGCTTGGTCGGTCCGTTCGGCACCGCGAGCGCGTCATCGACGCGGCCGGATGACGGCAGCAGGTGAAGCTTGGAATAGAACAGCAAAATCAGCAGCAGCGCGAGCAGGAACGTCGGTACGGACGCCCCACCGATCAGTGCCAATCGCAAAACCTTCGCGATCCGCCCACCGGCGGCCAGCGCCAAGCCGAGGCCGACGCCGAGGACTCCGGCGATCGTCGCCGCGGCGAGGGCCAGCTCGAGCGAGGCCGGCGCGAACGTCTGCAGGTCGGTCGCCACCGGTTCGCGTGTCCTTAAAGACGTCTGCAGGTCGCCGCTCGCCAGCCGGCCCATGTAGTCGAGAAACCGGACCGGCAGCGGCTTGTCGTAGCCGAGCTCATGGCGCTTGAGTGCGACTGTTTCCCGGGATGCGCTGGCGCCGACCATCGCCCGCACGGGGTCGGCGGGGACCACGGCCTGGAGCAGGAACACGATCACAGCGAGGCCGAACAGTACGGCCACGAGAGCGGCCGCGCGCCGAGCGACGAGCTCGGCCATCAGCCGCCGGTCCTCGTCAGCTTCGCCAGCGTGACTGTCCACGGATAGGCGGGGATCTGCTCCACGCCACCGAGGTTCTTGTTCAGCACGAACACGTTCTTGATGTCACCCAGGAAGAAGATCTCGTTCTGGTTGATCACCTCCTGACCGACCTGCTGATAGAGGCTGGTCGCCTGCGCCGGCGCGGCGCTGACGGCCTTGTCCAGCAGGCTGTCGACCTTCGTGTCCTTGAAGCCAAGGAAGTTCAGCCCCCCGCTCGAGTAGAACACGATCCGGGCCCAGGTGTCTGGGTGAGCGGCATCCGGGGTGTTGGTCTGCAGCAGCAGGTCAGGCGCCGCTTTCAGATTGTTGACATATGCGTAGACCTGGGGCAGCTGGACCTCTTTCACGGTCACCTGCCAGCCGGCGGCCGTGAGCGCCGCCTGGAGCAGTTCCCCGACACGTCTCTGGACGCCCGATTCGTCGGCCGTGAATGCGAGCGTGATCTGCTTCGTCGCCGCGGCCTTCTCCCCGGCCGCCGCGGCCGTCGGGTTCGACGCGTACGGAAGCGAGGGCTGGCCGGAGAGCAGAGCGCTTGGGTACGGGCCGGTCGACGCCGTCCCCGTGCCGGAGTACGCCTCCGAGACGAGCTGGGGGACGTTGATCGCTGAGCGCAGCGTCGCCCGAACGGCGGGGTTGTTGAACGGCGGTTTCTGCGTGTTGACGTACAGGAGCAGCCGCAGGTACGACGGATACTCGGCGACGCGCACATTCGAAGACAGTGAGCCGAGGTTGGCCGCTGGGAACGAGTGCAGGATCGCGTCGACGCCTCCGTTCTGCAACTCGAGCTGCTGGGTGCCGATGTCCGGTGTTATCTCGAGCAGGACCTGGCGGAAGAACGGCTTTGCTCCCCAGTAGCCGCTCCAGCGGGTGAGCGTGTATTGGCGCCCGCGTGCGAAGTCGGTCAGCTGGAATGGACCGGTGCCGTCGTCATGGGTCTGGAGCCACTTCTGGCCGTGGTCCTTGCCCGCGTGCGTGACCAACGCCGCGGGTCCGATGATCTTCGGTCCCCAGCTCGAAGCCAGGTAGTCGAGGAACGGGTTGACCGGGTGCTTGAGCGTCAGCACCAGGGTCAGCGGATCGGGCGTCTTCATCGACGCGATCGGCTTGAGCATGTAGGCCGGGGCCTGGTTGATCGCGAGCCGCCGCTGGAAGCTGTGGACCACCGCCTGCGAAGTCAATGGGGATCCGTCATGGAAGTGAACGCCGGGGTGCAGGTGAAAGGTGTACACGAGCCGGTTCGGCGAAACCGCCCAGCTCGTCGCCAGGGCGCCGATGATGTGGTTGGAGTCGGGGGCGTAGGTGAGCAGCCCGTCGTAGGTCGACAGGATCACGTTGTTGCCTTCGATGTCGTAGAAGACGTCCGGATCCGGCACCGACATGTCGCCGAGATACGGGATCCGCAGCACGTCGCTCGCCTTGCCGCTTGTTTGACCGCCGGAGGAGATCTTCGACGAAGATGATCCGCACCCGGCGATCACGATGGCGGCCGCCAGTACGGTGAGGGCGGGGAGCAGGAGTCGGTGTCGGAGTGTCATCGAGTCGTCCTTTGGTCGAGTCTGCGATTGGCGTGATCGCCGAGCAGGTTGGCCACGAGTGCAAGCAGGGCGACCGCCGCCGCGGGCGCGATCGGCACCCAGCCGTAAGCGAGCAGGTATTCGAGGCCTCGCGCGCTCATCGCCCCAAGCTCCGGTGAGGGGGGCGGCGCGCCGAGGCCGATGAAAGACAGGGCCGCGAGGGCAAGGATCAGGTTGCCGACGTCTAGCGACATCGTGACGATCACGGGCGCTACGGCACCCGGGAGCAGATGGCGCAACACCAGCCGGGCCTTGCCTACGCCGGCCAGGCGCGCAGCGTCAGCGTGCGCCCGAGCGGCATGTGCGCGTACCTCCGCGCGGACGATCCGCGCGTACCACGGCCACCACACGACGCTCAGCGCGAGCAGCGTGTGAAACAGGCTCGGTCCGATCGAAGCGACCACCGCGATCGCGATCACTGGCGCCGGCAGCGCGAGGAACAGATCGGTGATCCGCATGAGGATCAGGTCGACGACGCCCCCAAACGCGCCGGCCACGGCTCCGATCAGGGCACCGAACGCCGCCCCCGCACAGATCACCCCGAGCGCGCTGAGCCACGACTCGCGTATCCCGTACAGAACCCGCGAGAAGACGTCGCGACCGATGTCATCGGTGCCGAACGGGTATGCCCACGATGGGCTGTGAAACGCTCCGACGCGGTTCACGTCGAGCGCGCCGTGCGTCGCGAGCAGCGGCAGCGCCAGCACCACCAGGGTGACGACCGCGACCGGTATCAGCGCAGCGCGGACAGCCGTGCCGCTGGCATTCAAGCGCGACAGATCCCCCCGGCGCCGCAGACGCCCGTACACACCTGTACGGGGTGTCGCCGCCCCGGGCGTGACCGAGGCTCCGAGCGCGGCGATCTTCACGCCGCCCGACCCTTTGTCGGCGGAGCCGAGATCGAGGCAGCCTCCACGACGTCGGGAACGGCGGCGAGCAGCTCTTGGGTATACGGGTGGGCGGGCGCCTCGAACAGCCGGTCGGTTGGTCCGTGCTCGACGATCATGCCGCCGCTCATCACGGCCACCTCGTCTGCAACCGCGCGGGCCACCGCCAGGTCGTGGGTGACGAACAGCAGCGCGATGCCAAGCTTCGCCCGCAGTTCACACAGCAGGTTGAGGACTTGCGCTGCCAGCGAGACGTCGAGCGCAGAGACCGGCTCGTCGCATGCCAGCAGCGAAGGTGGAACGGCGACCGCGCGGGCGATCGCCGCCCGCTGGCGCATCCCGCCCGAGAGCTGACGGGGCAGCGCCGGCGCCGCATCCGCCGGCAGGCCGACGGCTTCCAGCGTCGCGTGCACCCGCTCCAGTCGCTGCTCGCGCGGGACGCCGACCGCCGCTAGCCGCTCTTCGATCTGACGGCCAATCGACAGCCACGGCGTAAGTGATGCCCCGGCATCCTGGAAGACGAGCTGTGGTGGCGCTCCCGGCCCGAGCGTGACGGTTCCGCTCGTCGGGTCGAGCAGGCCGACGACCATCCTCAGCAAGGTCGACTTGCCCGAGCCCGACTCACCGACGATCGCCAGCGAGCCACCCGCCGCAACCGTCAAGCTGACGCCCCCAACCGCGAGCAGCGGCTCTGGCGCGGCGGCGAATGACCGTCGACGGGGCCGCGCATACTCGCGCGTAACGCCGTGGAGCACGAGCGCCGGTGGCCCAAGCGCGGTGGTCGGCTCCGCAGCGCCTGGGCCGAGGTGCGCCATCAATAGCTCGGAGCGTGTCTCGGCCATGCCTCTAGGCCAGCTCGTGACCACGCCCGGGTGGTGGCATTCGTAGCGGCGTCCGCCAGCCGTCGTGACTGGCGCCGGGCGGGCACACGCCTCGTCCGCAGCCGGGCATCGCGGCGCGAACGCGCAGCCTTCGAGCGGCCGGCGCGGGTCGGGTGGCTGACCAGCGAGCGTCGGCAACTCGCCACCGGCGACGGCGCCGTCCAGACGCGGCCGGCTCGCGAGCAACCCCTTCGCGTACGGGTGTCGAGCGCCCATCAGGATCTGTGCCGCGGTTCCGCTCTCCACGATCCGACCCGCGTACGCAACGGCGATTCGGTCGCAGATCCGTGCGGCTACGCCGAGGTCGTGCGTGACCAGGAGCAACGCGGCGCCGCGCTCCGCCGCGGCCGTCGCGAGCAGGTCGAGCACTCGCGCCTGGACGGTGACGTCGAGTGCGGTCGTGGGTTCATCGGCGACCACTAGCCGCGGATTGCAGGCGAGCGCCATCGCGATCATCACGCGCTGACGGAGACCTCCCGACAGCTCGTGCGGGTAGCAGCGCATCTTGACTCGCGGCTCGGGGATGCCCGTCTCCGCGAGCAGCTCAGCGATCTCCTCGGGCCCTGCGCCGGGCGCGGCCTCGGCGACCTGGGTGCCGATCCGCATCGATGGGTTGAGCGACCCCATCGGATCTTGGAAGACGGCCGTGATGTAGCTGCCGCGGCGAATCCGCCGCTCCTCGTCGGAGGCGGTGAGCATGTTCTGGCCGTCGAGCACGACGCTTCCTGTGACGACCGGCTCCGGGTGGTGGGTCAGAAGCCCGAGCGCAGCGAGGCCCAGCACGCTCTTTCCGGACCCCGACTCGCCGACCAGTCCGACGATCTCGCCCGGCTCGATCGACAGCGACGCGCCGCGGAGCGCGTGGACGTCGCCGCCGGCCGCGGGGAATGTGACGTGGAGGTCGCCGACCTCGAGCGCCCGGGTTGCGAGCTGCACCGTGGCGCTCATGCGGCAGCCTCGACCGCGTTGAAGCCAGAGACCGCCGCGAGGACCTCCTCGCTCGTGACCAGGCAGTCCCGCTGCAGGTACCGCATCGCAGTCAACGCCGCATCGTGAGCCCCCTGCGAGGAGCCGCCGACGCAGTCGGTGATCACCCGGCACCGGTAGCCGTGCTGGTGGGCGTCGACGAACGTGTAGTGGACACACACGTCGGTCAGGGAGCCGACGAGCATCAGCGTGTCGGTGCCGTAGGAACGGAGCACCAGGTCGAGTTCGGTCGCGAAGAACGCGGAATACCGGCGCTTGCGGATCAGGTACTCGTCGGGAGCCGGCTCGATCCCGGCGTCGAGCTCGGTGGCGGGGTCGCCTTCGAGGCAGTGGATCCCCTCGGTTCCGTCGAGCTCGCGCCCGAAGTCGATCAGCGTTCGCTTGTGAACCTCCTGGATGAAGATCGGGGGAATCCCGGCTTCGCGGACTGCGGCCAGGAGTTTGAGCGTGCGTGCGTGGCGCTCCCCGCCGCCCGACATGTGCGGAATCCCGCAATCTTCCGCGAGCACCTCGCCCTTCTGGACATCGATCAAAATCAGCGCTGGTTTTCGGTGCAGTTCCATTTGTGGGGCTCTCCAAAACACGAAAGGCCCGAGAGACGCACTGTCTCCCGGGCTTTTGTCCCGCCGTGTAGCGCGGCTATGTACGTGCCGGCCTGCCCTCTCGGACCAGGCCTGCCGGAATGCGGCAGCGGAACCCTAGGGCGCGATTCAACCTAGGGACAGGTGATCGCCTGGCCTATCGCCCGAGGGCCACAATCCGAGTTCCGGCTTCGGCCCCAGGGACAAGCGACGTTCCAAGGTGCAGTTTCCGCCCCGCGATCGCGACGCTCGATTCGAGCGGAAAGTTGTCTTCGTGGGACGACGTGCGCGACCTCCGCGGCTGGTACGACCGGCGATACGGTTCACCATGCCGATGACCGCGCCCGTGATCACGTTCCTGTCCGACTACGGCCACGATGACGACTTCGTCGGCGTTTGCCACGGCGTGATCGCCCAGCTCGCGCCCGAGGCGCGGATCATCGACGTGACGCACGGCGTCCCGCGACACGATGTGCGGGCAGGCGCGCTGCTGCTGCGGGGGTCGCTTCCGTTCATGCCCGCAGGCGTCCATCTCGCCGTGGTGGATCCCGATGTCGGCGCGGGCCGCCGCGCGGTCGCGCTGCGGGTCGCCGAGCGGGGGCGGGTGCTGGTGGGTCCGGACAATGGGCTGCTGATGCTTGCCGCCGAGCAGTTCGGTGGGGTCGTCGAGGCCGTCGACATCGGCCGCTCGCCGTTCCGGCTCGAACCGATCTCTGCGACATTCCACGGTCGTGACCTGTTCGCTCCGGTCGCGGCGCGCCTGGCCCGCGGCACGGTGCCAGCCGAGCTCGGCGAGCCGTGCGACCCCGAGGAGCTGGTCGCTATCGAGCTCCCCCGCGCGGTTGTGCGCGACGGATCGCTGACAGCGCATGCGCTTTACATCGATCGCTTCGGCAACGTGCAGCTGAACGTCTCGCACGCGGATCTCGATGGCGCCGGGCTACGGCTCGGGCAGCCGCTGGCCGTGACCGCCGCGAGCGGCGTCCACACAGCCCACTACGGCCGGACGTTCGCCGACGTCGCGCCGGGAGAGCTGCTCGTCTACGAGGACGCGCACCGGACGCTGGCGCTGGCGATCAGCCGTGGCAGCGCGGCGCGAGAGCTTGGCTTGCATCTGGATGACGAGCTGCGGATAAGCTCGTCGCGATGACCGAGCCCGAGGCGTGGCGGATGCTCGACTTCACTCCGGGCGGCCACGGCGACGGCTGGGAGCCGTTGCTGAGCTACGAGTGACACTCGGGGCACCACGCCTGCACTTGCGCGAGGCGGACTCGACCAACCTGCGTGCGCGTGAGCTGGCGGCTGCAGGCGCGCCGCACGGCACGCTCGTCACCGCCGGTGCGCAGACCGCCGGCCGCGGACGGCAGGGTCGCACGTGGATGGCGCCGCCCGGCCGGGCGCTGCTCTGCTCGCTCGTGCTGCGCGAGCCGCCCCGGCTGCTGCCGCTCGCTGCCGGCGTCGCGGTCGCCTCGGTGGCCGGCCCCGATGCGCTCGTCAAGTGGCCCAACGACGTGCTGCTCGGCGGGCGCAAGGTTGCCGGCATCCTCGTCGAGGGCCGCCCGCAGGAGCGGTGGGCTGTGCTCGGGATCGGACTCAACGTGGCGCTCCGCGACTCGGACTTCCCCGACGAGCTGCACGGCCGCGCCGGCACGCTCGGCCTGGCGACGACGGAGATCGAGCCGACCTTGTCGTGCCTGCTCGCGGCGCTCGAGCAGTGGCTGTCAGCGTCGCAGGACGAGATCCTCGAAGCGGTTCGAGCCCGCGATGCGCTGCACGGCCGTCCGGTCAACTGGGCGACCGGCTCGGGCACGGGCGCCGGGGTCGACGGTGACGGGCGGCTGATCGTCGTCACGGACGCCGGCGAGCGGCTCGCGCTCGACGCGGGCGAGGTCCACCTCGGCCGACCCTCCGGGTGAGCGGCCGACCTCCGGTTAGGATTAGGGTTCTGCGCCGCGGATCGGCGTCGAAGCGCTACGCCGCCTCGCCGGCGCGCCGCGATGGCCGCCGCCGCGGACGCCGCCGGACGGGCGCCGGCTCGTCCTCGTCGAGCGCCTCGGTGACCGACTCATCGATCCGACCGCGCGCATCGTCGTCGAGCGGGACGTCGTCGTCGATGTCGTCGTCGTTCTCTTCCAGCGCCTCGTCGATCACGCCGTCCGTCGGCCCCTCGTCGAGGCCATCGTCGTCGCCGGCATCATCGATGTCGTCGTCGAGCAGGTCGTCGTCGTCGACCGCGTTCGCCGGCGCGGGCGCCGCGAGCTCGGCGCCGCCCTCGCCGACCGCGGTCTTGCGTCGCCGGCGGCTCTTGTTGCCGCGGCGGCCCTTGGGGAAGTTGCGCAGCAGCTCACGAGCAAGCGCGGCGGGTTTGCGCGCCATCCGCGTACGGGCGCCGCGCAGCGCTTCCTCGGCCTCGGGCGTGTGCGCCAGCGCAGCCGCGAGCAACGCCGCCGACAGCCGGCGATCCTCCTTGCGGGTGGCGTGGACGAGCCGGCGCGCATTGCGGGCATGCGCGGCACCGCTCGAGTTGACCAGCAGCCCGAGCAGCCGCTTGGTCTCCGGCCAGCGCTGCACCGCATACTCCTCGTGCACCTCACGCGTGTATTCCGCCAGCCGCCAGATCCAGGCGTTCGCCTGGTCACGCCGGCCGATCCTACGCTCGGCGAGCGCGGTCAGCATGATCTTGACGCCCTCGCGGCGCTCGTCCCGCGGCCAGCCGGCCATCATGTCGATCGCGGTGTCGAAGGCCTCCGCGTCACGCCCGGCGGCGATCTCCTGCAGTGCCCGCAACCGCAGCTGCGCGTTGCGGTTGCGCTGTAGCGCGGTCAGCAGGAAGCGACGCTTGAGCTCGCCCTGGCGGTCGAAGTGGAGCATGGCCTTGGCGCGCCGCCAGCCGTTCGGCGCGACGCGCGCGCCCGCCAGCGCCGCCCACACATGCTGCTCGCCGTAGTCGAGGTGGTCGACGGCGATCCGCCACAGCTCACGCTCGAATACCTCGGCCCGCCGCTCGGGATCCGGCGTCACGGGCAGCACACGTCGCTCCACCCGTACCCGGCGGCCACGGCCGCGACGGACGGGCCCGACGACTATCGCGCCGCCCCGGTAAACGTCCCGATCCAGCAGCGAATGCAATGTAACGACCGGGTCGTCGTGCTTGGTCGCGGGGTGCACGAAGTCGATGACGATCCCCGCCTCCTTGCCCGGATGGCGGCGGGTGACGCGGCCGACGCGCTGCTGGTAGATCCGTTTGGAGGCAGTCGGCGCGAGGTGCATGCAGATCGTCGCGCGCGGACTGTTCCACCCCTCGGCGAGCAGCTGCGCGTTGACCAGCACGTCGATCTTGCCCGACTCGTAGTCGGCGAGGATCTGCGCCAGCTCGCGCTTGGGCGTCTCGCCGGAGACCGCCATCGCCTTCACCGGCCGCGTGGCCGCGGTCAGCGCCACGCTCATACCCGCGCCACGCGGCTCCGGCCCGACACAGTGGGTCGCGACTGAGCTCCATGTGCCAGATGTCCGTGATGTCCCGTGCCACCCGACGCTCGGACCCGCACGGTCGCTTCACACGCGAGAGGTCGCTGGTTCAAGCCCAGCCGTGCCCATCAGAAATCCCTGCAAATCCAAGCTATTTGTCAGCAACACGGGGCCCCGTCCGCCATCGCGGCTGGCATCACAGTCGCGGGACTATTCAGCTTGGGCTCAACCGGTCCTCGCAACAATGTGTTGGTGAGGTGACAGTAACGGGCAGGGACGCGGCTGTCGTTGCGTAGGTCAGCCCGTAGGGCGAGCCGGAGCGGCGATAGCCGCGTGCGCGCCGGCGAGGGGTCATGCTGCGTTGCCGAGGTGGTCCGACGCGCAGGTCGCGCTGACGTTGCGCGCCCTCGGTGGTCTGAGCACCGAGGAGATCGTCGCGACGTTTCTCGTCGCCCCGGAGGCGATGAAGAGGCGCCTCTCACGTGCCAAGGCGAAGATCAAGAGCGCCGGCATCCCGTTCGCGGTGCCTGCCGCCCACGTGCTTCCCGACCGCCTCGCCGCGGCGCTGGCGGTCATCTACCTCATCTTCAACGAAGGCTACGGCGGCCGCAACGAGCTGGCCGAGGAAGCGATCGCCCTCGGCCGGGTCCTCGTGCAGCTGATGCCCGACGAGCCCGAACCGGCCGGCCTGCTCGCGCTGATGCTCCTCCACGACGCCCGCCGGCCCGCCCGCTTCAACCCGGCCGCCGAAATCATCTTGCTCGGCGAGCAGGATCGCGGCCGGCTGGAACCACGACCAGACCGCCAGTGGACAGAGCGTGCTTGACCGGGCGATCGCCTTGCGCGGCCGCGGCCCCTACGTGATCCAGGCCGCGATCGCCTCGCTGCGGGCCCGTCGACCCTGTCGACTGGCTGCAGATCGCCGCGCTCTACGCCGAGCTGGTGCGCCTCACGCACTCTCCCATCGTCCAGCTCAACCACGCCGTCGCCATCGCCGAGACGGGGGACCCCGCTCAAGCGCTCGTGCTCGCCGACCGGCTGCAGCCGGCACTTTCCACCTACACCTACCTGCACTCCACACGAGCCGAGCTGCTGCGCCGACTCGGCCGCTCCGAGGAAGCCCGACGGGCGTACGAGCGGGCGCTCGAGCTCGCTTCCCGCGAGCCCGACCGGCGCTTCATCAAAAAGCGCCTCGCCGAGCTCTGACCGACGGCCGCTTTCAGTCGCCGGCAGAGCAGCCGCTTGGACGGCTACCGCTTTTGGCCCGGCCGAGCAGAAGGAGAAGGCCGGAGCGGCCAGAAGTCGCGTCGGCAGACGGCTCGGCCTGCGTGAAAGGCGGCAACGCCGCGAGTTCGTCCGGCGTAGCTGCTTGAGCGGCGAAGCAGGCGTTTCATGCGGGGACGAGCGGAGCGGGACACGCGACTGCTCTGATCGGCAAGGAGAGTGTCGGCATGTTGGCCGCCACGGCGACGAAGCAGGCGCGCGCCTATAACGGCCGAGCTCGCGAGGCCGGCACCGAAGCAGGTTCCCATGAGGAGATCGAGAGTGTTGGATCTAGCCGAGCGGCAGCGTTGGCGTCTCAAGGAGTAGCGGACCGATCAGCCGACGGGCTTGCGCCCCGCCGCAAGCTTGACCGAGACGGGAAGCTCCAGACCGTCGCCCGTCCGGTACTCGCCGACCGCGCGATCGAACGCAACTCGGATCCGTCGCTGGGTCTCGTCCGTTTGGCGGAGAACCAGGGCTGAGGTTCGCACCGACCCGCCGAGCAGCCCCTCCCAGAGCTGGTCTGCGGAGGATGTCGCAACGGTGAACGTGATCGTCTCCACCTCGACGTTGTCGAGCCCCGCCCCGCCGAGCAGCGCCGCAAACTCCTCATCGCGCGAGAAGCGGAAGAAGTCGGGACCCTGAGGCACGTCCCCGGGCGGGGTCGCTCCGGCTGCCGCGACCGCATCGAGAAAGACCCCGAGGAAACGAGCCTTCCCGGGCACATCCCAGGCGGTCAACGCAAGCCGCCCGCCAGGCACCAGCACGCGCGCGAACTCAGCGGCCGCCCGCTCCGGTCGTCCGAGGTGGAGGACCAAGAAGTTGGCGACCGCCGCGTCGAACGACGCGTTCGGGAACGGTAGTGCCTCGGCGTCCGCCTGCCGAAAGTCCAGGGTTGGATGGCGTTCACGGGCGAGAGCCACCATCGTCCCGGCTATGTCCACCCCAACAACGTCTGCGCCTCTCCCGGCGGCACGGGCGGCCGCGTAACCCGGGCCGGTAGCCAGGTCGAGCACCCGATCGCCGCGCCCAACCTGGACCGCCTCGAGCAACGGTTCGATCACCGTGGACGTGATCTGGCCGACAAACTCGTCGTAGCTGGCGGCCCGCTGCTCCCATCCCGCCGCCTCAAACACCTTGAAGGAATCGGCGTCGATCAGCTCAGTCATCCCCCGCATGCTAACCACGGAGGAGAGCCGCCGCGAGCGACACCGAAGTTTAGGAACGCGGGGTTGCCATCGTCTTGGGAACGAGTACTCAAACCACCGCGAGTTCGGATCGCCGGCCGGCTCCCCTTTGGGGTTACTGCCATCCTTGAAGGGGTCGGCGGATCCCGGAAGCGCGCTTGCTTCGTTGCCGTGGTCGCCCGCGTGCCGACACGGCTCCTTGCCGATGAGAGCGTCCCGTGTCCCGCTTCGCTCGGTCTCCGCGTCAACGAACCGTGTGCTTGCCGCCGGCCGAGACGCCCGCGAGAGGACCGCATCCCCTGTCGGCGCGCACGAGCTGTCGGCGTCAAACGCCGGATGGCAGGGTCGACGCCGGCCGGAGACGGTACGCTGAACGCGGTTTTTGATTTGAGTGACGTTCGCGCCATCCTTGAGACCGATGTCGTACGGGAGCTTCTGGCGTCCCCGCTTGTAGCGAGTCTTGGCACGCTCAATCCGGACGGGACCATCCATCTAGTCGCGGTCTGGTTCTCGTGGGACGGTGATGCGATTCTGATAGCAACGAAGGACGGGCAGCGGAAGGTTCGAAACATTGAGCGCGATCCCCGCGTGACGGTGATGATCGATGCGCGCGGTGGGGGATTTGACATTTGTGGCGTGATGCTCGCGGGCGAGGCCGGCGTCATCCGGGAGCCCGACTCGCGCGCTCTGAACCGAGGCGTTCACCTCAGGTACGTGGCCGAGGGCGAACTCGCCCTTGCGCCCGTGCAGGGCGCGCTATCCAACGAAGATGCGACGATCCAGATGGTCCCTCGGCGGGCGAGATCGTGGGACTACCGGCATGTCGAGCGGAAGCTGAGGACAACCCGGGACGCATGAGCGGGCTCGGTCCCCGAGCCTGAGCTGGGTAGGGGATTACTCGAGCCGCCTGCATCGGGTCGCACTTGCGTTGGGTTGCCGGTCGCGCCGTGAGGATGTAGCGTCGCCTGACCACGAGTGAAAGGACCGGCGATGCCACCAACAGGCCAGGAACACGACGAGATTTCCGGTGTGGTGCAGCTATACATTGATGGCGCGCGCACCGGGGACGTCGCAAAGCTCAAGGAGGCGTTCCACGAGGACGCGCGGATGTTCGGGAGCGTCAGCGGCCAGCGCTATGACATGCCGATCGGCGAGTTCTTCGCGATGGCCGACGGTCAGCCCGCCGACGCCGACGGCAGCTATCAAGCTCGGATCGTCTCCGTCGAGCAGGTCGATGACGTCGCCACGGCCGTGGTCGAGGAGGACGGCTACTGGGGTAGCGTGTCGTTTACTGACTTCTTCTCACTGGCCCGCATCGGCGGCGAGTGGAAGATCGTCAACAAGGTGTTCGCCCATACTGGGGGTGAGCCCCCCGCGGGCGGCTAACGGGTCGGCGATGTACGCGGGCTCGACGGCACGAGGTAGTGGCTCACCGAGTGCTCGCGACAAGCCACGAGTACGCGGTCCTCGGACTTCTGCTGGGCCATCGAGTCGTCGTCCTCTCGTTCTCCGGCCTATCGGCCGAACCCGGCCGGAACCCAGCAGATCTCCCAAGGTGAAACGCTGAGACTTTGTCGTCATCGCGTCGCCACTACGCCCTCGGCATCGACAGGAACAGGGCATCGCCGCTGCGGGACGGCTCGCCCACCAAGGAACGCCTTACGGCGCTTCACTTTCGTTTCGCCACCACGACACACCTATGGCCTCTTCCAGCCCCCTCACGGAAACCCCGCAGCGCAACCAGCCGCACTGGGATCGCCCGGTCAATTCCCGGCCGCGCCCCTGCCTCTTCAGTGTCGGGTTCCCCATATCAGGGCCCCGGGACAGGACTTCCACCTCCGATCTCAACGTCCATGCCCGGCACACCCGCCGCCGGTCGCGGGGCTATCCGAACCGCCTTCGGCCGAGGGTGCCGTCCACCACGGCGGCGCTGGCGGAGAACAGCAGAGTCGTCACGGCTGACGTCTTCGTGGCCGCTGGTTCGTGCAAGCGGCCATGCCGCGAGTTCGTCGGGCTGCTTGAGCGGTGATGGGGCTGTCTGCGAGGCCGGCCAGTCAGGCGCCGCGCTCTGAAGCTGCGCCGGAGTTGCGAGTTCGATGCGAGCAGATGTATTGCGGGCCACGCACGACATGCCCGGTGGCGCGAGCCAGGTGTGTTCGCTATTCCTGGCGCGAGGTAACTCCACCCGACTCCTCGACATCTCAGGCACCGATCCGGAACGAGTCGGGGCCGCGTCCGCGCCATCGGTTGCGTGATGGAAACCGCGTTCTTGCGTAATGGAGCGAAGATGATCATTCTGATGAGCCATCCTCCCCGCTCGCCCCAACGCGCCGACGGAAACGGTCGGCCTGGCCCCGGACACAACACGAACACGATCTGTCGCCTTGCCCTGGTCGCTGTCTCAATGGCGGCCGCGGCCCTGACCAGCACGGGGTGTGCTGCCAGCGGCTCGGCCGCGCCGTCGCCTCCGCATCGGGCTCCGGCTCCGGCCAAGCCCGGCGCGGATCTCCAGATCGTTTCCGTGCGCTACGGCAGATTCCGGCCTTCCGGGGCACCTCGTCCTTATACCGCGCTGCAGATACGGGCGCGTGATGCTGATGGGCAGATCGTCTCCGAGCGCTACATGCAGCTTGGTCCGGGCGGAGGCGCCGCAATCGCTGATGGCGGCTGCGGGCTGGGCGGAAGGCGTTCGGGGCAGCTCTCGGCGTTCGTGATCGCGATGAGGTTGCGCCCGGGTACGTACAGCTTTCAAGTGAGGGTCGACGCGTCGACGTGTCGACGACCGGACCATTTTGAGTCTGCGAAGGGAAGCTTCACCGTTCGGGCCCGCTGATGGCGCCGGGCGGGCGCTGGCGTTCAGCCGAGGTCGTTCGGAGCGCGTCCACCTGGTGGCCCGGGTGCTTTTGCAGACGGGGGAGGACCTGTGCGAGGGCCGCGTCCGGCGCAGAACCGGGAAGCCGCGAGCCGGCGGACTGCGTCGAGTTGGTTGTCGGTGAGCTCACCACCTGTCCTTCTCGTTCAGCTCCATTCGGATCGTCCGCCGCCACTCCCGCTCGCGCGCGCGGCGAGCAGCCGGATCGGAGCGGGTCTTCGCCCACGCCGCCTCCCGCTCGAGATGGCGCGCCGCCTCGAGCCGGCCCGGGTCCAGCCGGCCCTCGGCGACCGCCTCCTGAACCGCGCAGCCCGGCTCGGATCCGTGACCGCAGTCGGCGAAGCGACACTCCCGCTCGAGCACGGCGAGCTCGTCGAACGGCGCAACACCGGCATCCGCGGTCATCCGCGGGAGCTTCAGGCCGGGCGTGTCGATGAGCAGACCGCCGTCCGGGAGCGTGAACAGCTCGCGGTGGACGGTCGTGTGACGGCCGCGGTCGTCCTTAGCGCGGATCTCAGCGGTCGCTTGATGTTCGCTCCCGAGCAGCGCGTTGGTGAGCGTCGACGTGCCGACCCCGGAGGCGCCGATCAGCACGGCGGTGCGCCGCGGCCCGAGCACCGCGCGCACAGCCTGGAGTCCGTCCCCGCCGAGGGCGCTGATCAGTAGCACCGGCACGAGCCCGCCGACAGCACTGCGGATCCCCCCGAGCGCGGCCTCGATCTCGACGGCGAGATCGATCTTGTTGAGCAGCACGACCGCCTCGACGCCGCCGGCAGCCACGAGCGCGACGAAGCGCTCGAGCCGCCGTGCGTTCAGCTCGCGGTTGGCCGAGGTAACTACGAACGCGACGTCGACATGGGCGGCGAGCACCTGCTCCCCGCCGGTCTGCGGGTCGACGCGTGCGATCACCCCCCGGCGCTCGGCGATGGCCTGGATGATCGTGCCGCCGGGGCGGTCGAGCGTAACCCAGTCGCCGACGGCAGGTAGGGCGGCGGCGTTCAAGGCGCCGTGGCGCAGCCGRCCGGCGGCGGTAGCGAGCCGCGGGGCCCCCGACCATTGAAAGGATTTGATATCTGATCTATCATTGTTCCGCTCTATAACGACACCGGTGATGGGCGTCTCGTCCGGATCGGAGGGAAGATGGACGGCAGCGATCGCACCGGCGAGCGCATGGGTTCACGCGACGCCAGGCCACTTGAGACGAAGTACCGACGACGTGAGATCGTCGGTATGGGTGCGAAGGCCGCCGCGGCAGCGGCGCTAATGCCGGTCCTTGGCACGGAGCCGGCATTCGCGCAAGCAAGGCACCACCACGGAGCCGCCAACGGCAGGCTGGGGCTCGTTGGGACCGACCACGTGGGGCTCACCGTGCCCAATATCGACGAGGCGGTTGCTTGGTTCAGGGACGTGATGGGAGCAACCCATCCACTCTCATTCGGGCCGATCAGCGATCCCAAGGGGACGCTGATGCACGATTTGCTGGACGTCAACCGGCACGCTGTGATCGACCGAATCACCGTGCTGCGCATCGGGCGCAGCGCGAACATCGAGCTGTTCCAATACCGCGTCCAGCACCAGAATCGGACCTTTGCGAAGAACTCTGACTGGTCAGGCCACCACGTCGCCTTCTACGTCACCGACATCGACGCCGCCGTCGCCTACATGGAGCGCAAGGGAGTCGAGAAGTTCAAAGGTCCGTTTCCGGTCACCGGCGGCCCCGCGGCCGGGCAGACGATCAACTACTTCAAGACGCCGTTCGGCACCTACCTCGAGTTCATCAGCTATCCCCACGGCATGGCCTACCAGAAGCCGGGTGTCAAGCCATTGTGGTCACCGAAGGTCAACGGACTGGACTCGGTCGTGACGAGCGTACCCGGGCTGCTCGGCATCGACCACATCGGGATCACCGTACCGAATGTCGTTTCCGCTGCGCACTGGTTCGAAAACGTCCTCGGCTTCCGGAATCCTCTGACCTTCGGTCCCATCAGCGACCCGACCGGGACGCTGATGCACGATCTCGTCGATGTCGACCGGCGAGCGGTAATCGACCAGATCCGCATGGTCAGCGGCGGCAACGGCCCCAACGTCGAGTTGTTCCAATACGAGACGCCCGGCCAGAGCCACAGGTTCGCCAAGAACTCCGACTACGGCGCCCATCACATCGCCTTCTACGTCCGAAACATCCACAAGGCCGTCGCCTACATGGAGTCCAAGGGGGTGCACAAGCTCCTCGGCCCGTTCCCGATCACCAGTGGCCCCGCGGCCGGCCAGACGATCAACTACTTCAAGACCCCGTTTGGAACCTTCGTCGAGCTGATCAGCTACCCGCGGGGGATGACCTACCAGCGGACTGCACAAATCCCGCTGTGGGATCCGCGCCATAACCACCCACCGCACGGACGGTAGCTGTCCCCGACGCCTCCGGACCGACGTCCGCGAGGCCTTGGCCGGGCTGGCAAATACGATCAAATAAACTATGTCCGCGACGGTCAACGATGCTGCTGCCCCGCTCCGCATCCCGGAGCGCCGCCTCGGCCGCTCGGATCTGCGCGTGCCCCGGATCGCGCTGGGCTGCGGAAACTTCGGCGGCATCGGCTCGGCCCCGGAGCTGTTCGGCCAGGGCATTGCGGACGACGAGGCGTTCCGGCTGATGGACGCCGCCTGGGAGCTTGGCCTGCGGCACTTCGACACCGCAGACGCCTACGGCGGCGGACGCAGTGAGCGCGCGATCGGGCGCTGGATCTCCTCCCGGGGAGTGCGGCCGCTGCTAACCACGAAGACCTTCAATCCGATGTACGCGGGGGCCGACCGCGGCCTGCGCCCGGAACGAATCGAGCGCCAGCTGCATTCGAGCCTCGAGCGCCTCGGTGCGGAGGCGGTCGATCTCTATCTTGCCCACGAGTACGATCCGGAGGTTCCGCTCGAGGAGACGATGGCGGCGTTCGAGCAGCTCCAGGACGGCGGGCGGATCCGCGCCTACGGGGTGAGCAACTTCGATGCCGACCAGCTCAGCCTTGCGCTTGCCGCCGGCTCGCCGCAGGCGGTGCAGAACTCACACTCGCTGCTTGATCGCGGCGACGAGGACAGCGTCCTGCCGCTGTGCGAGGAGCGCTCGGTTGCCTACCTCGTGTTCAGCCCGCTGGCCGGAGGATGGCTGACCGGCAAGTACCGCCGCGGACAGCCGTTCCCGGCGGGCTCGCGGATGACCCAGCGTCCGGAGCCATACCGAGATTTCCTCTCCGAGGCGACGTTCGCCACCCTTGGCGCGCTGGAAAATGCGGCTCGCAAGCGTGGGATCTCGCTTGCCGGCCTGGCTCTGGCCTGGCTGCTGGCCGACGGTCGGGTGACCCAGATCGTCGTCGGTCCCGGGCGGCCCGAGCACCTCGCGCCGATCGCCGAGGCACTGAGGGTGCAGCTCAGCCGCGACGAGCTCGAGCGATCGCTTCGCTGATGCGGCTGCTGGTGCTGAGCCAGGCTGAGGTGCGTGCTGCCCTGTGATTGCCCTAGCCGAGATCGAGGCGGCTCGCGAGCGCATCCGGGGGGCGGTGGTGCGAACCCCCCTGGTCAGGCTCGCCGTCGAGGACGCCCCGGCCGAGATCCATCTGAAGCTCGAGGGCCTGCAGCCGATCGGCTCGTTCAAGCTTCGCGGAGCCACCAACGCGGTCCGTGCCGCCCCCGAGGCGGCATGGCACGAGGGCCTGCTGACCGCCAGCGCCGGCAACATGGCCCAGGGGGTCGCCTGGTCGGCGCGCCGGCTCGGTGTCCCGGCCACGATCGCCGTGCCCGAGCACGCGCCGGCGGCCAAGCTGGAGGCGATCGCACGCCTCGGCGGCCGGGTGCTCAAGCTGCCCTACGACGATTGGTGGCAGGTCATCGTCACCGGACGGCTCGAAGGCATGCCCGGGATGTTTATCCACCCGGTGCAGGACGAGGCCGTGATGGCGGGAAACGGGACGATCGGCCTGGAGATCCTCGAAGATCTCCCTGACCTCGACGCAGTGGTGATCCCCTACGGCGGCGGGGGGCTCACTGCCGGCATCGCCAGCGCGATCCGCTCGCTGCGCCCGCAGACCCGGATCTACACCGCCGAGCCCGAGACCGGGGCGGCGCTCCATGCCGCGCTGCAGGCCGGCGAGCCCACCGACGTCGACTATCGCCCGTCGTTTGTCGACGGCGCGGGCAGCCGCCGAGTCCTCGATCCGATGTGGTCGCGGGTATCCTCCCTGGTCGACGGCAGCCTCGTCGTGCCGATCGCCGAGGTGGCCGCGACGATCCGCGCGCTGGCCGCACGGGCCCACATCGTTGCTGAGGGAGCCGGGGCGCTCGCGCCAGCGGCGGCCCTGGCGGGCGGATCGGGGACGGGCAAGGTGGTCTGCATCGTCTCAGGGGCGAACATCGATCTCGCCAAGCTGGCGGAGATCCTCACCGGAGGTGAAGAATGAGTGATGGCGTGCCGGACGACATGCATGCGCCAGTACTGCCCGGCCGGGGCGGCAGCGACTACGAGCGCTATCTGCGAACCGATGAGCTGCTGGCCTTGCAGAAGGAACCGGCGGAGCGGGTACACCACGACGAGCTGTTGTTCCAGACCGTGCATCAGAGCTCAGAGTTGTGGCTGAAGCTGGCCGGCGAGGAGGTCGAGGAGGCAGCGGCCTGCCTGGAGGCCGGTGAGCCCGCGGGCGCGTCGCGGCTGCTGCGGCGCGGCACGCAGTGCCTGCAATACGTGACCGCCAACCTCGAGATGCTGAACCAGATGGACCCGTGGGAGTACCACCAAATCCGGGTCGTGCTCGGTCACGGCAGTGGCTTCGACTCTCCAGGTTTTCGCCGTCTTCCCCACGCCACCCAGCGTGCCTGGCGGGCGTTCTCAGCCTTGCTCGCTCGAGCGGGCCTGGAGCTGACCGAGCTGTACCGCGAGGGGCGGCGGCACGAGGATCTCTACCAGGTGGCCGAGCTGCTGACTGAGTGGGACGAGCGCCTCTGGGTATGGCGCTTTCGCCACTACACGATCGTGGCCCGCGCCCTGGGCGAGGACACGGTGGGTACACAGGGCACGCCGGTGCAGGTCCTCGGCAAGCTGATCGCGCAGCGCCAGCTGCCCAAGCTGTGGGAGGCGCGCAGCCGGCTGGTCGAGCTGTTCGACGCCGAGCGCGCCGCGCAGGGGAGATCGGGAGCCTGACCGCTGGAGGTGCGGTGCCGTCAGGCCTCGAGGGCGTTCAGCGCGGCGGCCAGGCGGTCGACCTCGGCCGGCGTGTTGTAGTGGATGAAGCCGACGCGCACTGCGTCCTGGTCGTAGCCGAGGCGGCGGTAGAGGTTCAGCGAATACCACGAGTCGTGGGCCCACACGCCCATGTTCTCTTCGGCCAGCCGGTGCGCGACCTGGGCCGCGGGCACACCGTCGACGTTGAGAAGGAAGGTGGGAACCCGTCCCTGCATTCCCGACAACCCGTAGATCTTCACCCGCTCGGATAGGCCGGCCAGGAAGCGCTCACCGAGACCCCGCTCGTAGGGCACGATGACCTCGAATGCGCCGAGCGACTCGAGGTAGGCGAGCGTCGCGTTGAAGCCGGCTAGCAGCTCGTAGGGGAGAGTCCCGGTCTCAAAACGCCGTCCCAGAGGGCTGTTGGGCGCCGGGCGAGCTTTGTAGGGCCGCCAGGTCTCGAGCACCGCTGCCCGTCCGTAGGCCACGCCGAGGTGCGGGCCGCAGAACTTGTAGGGCGAGCAGAGGAGGACGTCGGCGTCGATCCGGCGCACGTCGATCGGCTCATGGGCGGCGTAGTGGACGGCGTCGACCCAGGCCAGTGCGCCGGCCTCGTGGGCGAGCTGGCACACGCGCGCGGCATCCACGATCGTGCCGGTCGCGTTCGAGGCCCACGCAAATGCGACCACGCGGGTGCGCGGGCTGAGCTTGGCCCGCAGATCATCGAGGTCCAGGGTAGTGTCCTCGTGCAGGTCGATGTGCTTGACCACCAGGTCCCGGTCGTGAGCCAGCTCGAGCCACGGCGCCACCCCGCCGTCGTGGTCCAGTGAGGAGACGAGGATCTCGTCGCCGGCGTCGAACCGGCGTCCCGCCGTGCGCGAGAGCATGAAGTCCAGCGAGGTCATGTTGGCCCCGAAGATGATCTCGTGCGGTTCACAGCCGAGGAACCGCGCCGCGCCCACCTCGGCCCGCTGGAGAATCTCCTTGACTCTGAGGCTGGTCGCGTAGACCGCCCCGAGGTTCGCGCTGGCCTCTCGCATGGCCTGGGCTATCGCCTCGCCGACCTCGTCGGGCACCTGCGACCCGCCGGGGGCGTCGAAGAAGGCAAAGTCGCCCTGGAGCGAAGAGAATCTCCGCCGAACGGCTTCAACCGAATAGGTTTGCTCGATCACGTCAGCCATGGCTTCGCCTCGGGCCCGACGCTGCCAGCTTGCGTTGCGGACCCGACGGTGATTTGATCAAGATTACAAGATACGACTTTCTCCGAGGGAGCCGGCGCTTGACCAATTTCCGCACAGAACAGCCTGGAACGTCAGCGTGAGCTTCCGTGTCACCCGCAGCGCCAAGGCGGCTTGGCAGGGCAACGTAGAGGAGGGCGGCGGGCGGATCGCCCTGGGCAGCGGCGCCTTCGATGGCCCGTACTCGCTGCGCTCACGTGAGCGGGACGGTGAGCGCACGACCAACCCCGAGGAACTGCTCGGCGCGGCCGAGGCTGGCTGCTACACGATGTCCCTGGCCAACGTCCTCGGCGAGGCCGGCCACCCGGCCGGCGACATCCGCACGACGGCCAGGGTGACGCTGGCGCAGGTCGACGGCTCGTTCACGATCACCCGCATAGACCTGGAGACCGTGGCGGAGGTCCCGGGGCTGGACGCGGAGCGGTTCGGCGAGCTGGCCCAGCAGGCCAAGGACTGCACGGTGTCCCGCGTTCTGACCGGAACCGAGATCACGCTGGCGGCAAGCCTTGGCGGCGCCTGAGGACATCCGTGCACCGGGCCGCTGAGGACATCCGTGCACCGAGGGCGTCACGCGCCTGCGCGGTAGATTCGGCTGGCGTGCCCCCCCGGGCCATCGACGGGGTGCTGGCGCGCCGAGCCACTCTCGGTCTCCACACGGGCTTCGCGGCGCTCGAGCAGGCTCTGCTCGAGTGTGCGTATGGGCGCTCGGAGCTCCTGGACAGCGGTTCGCGTGAAGTTGCCATGTTCGTGCTCGGCGGCCGCGGCATGCTGCACGTGGACACCTCGCAGTACGAGCTCGAGCCTGAGACCGGGATTTCGCTGGGTCCCCACCGGACCTACCGGCTCGAGAGCTCGGGGCCGGAGGCGCTGAGGCTCGTCGCCGTCGAGATCCCGGACCCCGGACGATCGGCGTCAGCGCAGGTGGTCGGGATCAGCCGGCTCGCCGACCAGGCCACCGTGGCAGCCACCACCTCGCGCGAGTTTCGGATCGTCGCCGACGCGGCCAGCGGGCTGTCCTCGGCCACCCACTTCGTCGGCTACATCCCAGCGCTCCGCGCGCCCGAGCACTTCCACACCTACGACGAGGTGATCTACGTGCTCGACGGGCATGGCACCCTGCACGTCCAAGGCGAGCACCATCCGCTCGCGGCGGGATCATGCGTTCAACTTCCGGCACACACCGTCCACTGCCTGGAGAACACCGACGTCGGCGTGATGCGCGTGGTCGCGGTGTTCCGTCCGTCCGGCTCGCCGGCCGAGGCGTACTACCCGGACGGGACGAGGGTCCCCGTGGAGCCCGCTCAGGGCCCGTAAGCCACAGCATCACGAGGAGGAGAAGACATTGAAGATCCGGATCATCATCGCTGCGATTGCAGCGGGCGCCATCGCCCTAGCCGGCTGCGGCAGCTCGAGCAGCAGCAGTAGCAGCACCGCGAGCTCAGGCTCGAGCGGGAGTTCCTCGGGCGGCGGAAAGTGCACCGCCTCGGTCGGCTTCGAGGGTCCGATCACCGGACAGGTGGCGATGCTCGGCTCCGAGCAGCTGCACTTCGCCCAGTTGGCGGTGTCGATGGACAACGCGGCCAATGGGACGAACATCACGCTCGTCCAGGGCGACACGCAGCTGCAGCCCTCGCAGGCCACCACGGTCAGCCAGCAGTTCATCTCCAATGCCAAGATCGTCGCCGTCGTCGGTCCGGCCGGGAGCCAGGAGGTAAAGGCGGTCGGCCCCTTGTTCGGGCGGGCGGGACTCGGGTTCGTCACCGGCTCGGCCACGAGCTCGGATCTGACCAGCGGCGCTAACCCGACGTTCTTCCGGGCCGTCTCCCGAGACGATGTGCAGGGGCCGCAGGATGCGCGCTACATCGTCAACCACCTGCACCCGAAGGCGGTGCTGCTGGTCGACGACCAAGAGGCCTACTCGACCGGACTGGTGGCTGCGATGACCCCGATCCTGAAGTCGGCCGGCATCAGCGTCGCCCATGAGTCGGTGAGCCAGAAGGTGACCGACTTCTCCTCGCTGATCTCCAAGGTCACGCCGAGCACGTCGGTGGTGATCCTGCCCTGGCAGGTGGCTGCGAACGCGCAGCAGCTCGGCCGCAACCTCACCGAGCAGCACAAGCACGCGATCATCTTCGGCACCGACGGCCTGTTCTCGCCCGGCACGTTTACGATCAACGGCTCGTACGTGTCCGCGTTCGGCCCGGACATCCGGGGGATCCCGTCCGACGCCACGCTGGCCAGTGCGGCGAAGGCCAAGTTCGGCTCCTTCGGCACGTTCGGGCCGCCGGTGTTCGCGGCCACGCACGTGATCGACGAGGCGATCTCTTCGGCGTGCAAGTCGAGCCAGACGCCAACCCGCAGCAAGGTTCTGGCGGCGATCAAGCAGACGAACGAGCCGACCTCGATCCTTGGGCAGCCGGTCAAGTTCGACTCCCACGGAGATCTGGTAGGCGGGAAGTTCTTCCTGTTCAAGATCAACGCCAAGGGGACTTACAAGCTGATCCCGAGCGCGTGATCGGCTGACCCCTGGCTGCCATGCCGTGCGCGCCTGCGAGTTGGGCGCGCACGGCCGGCAGCTGACTGGACCGAACACCGAGCGGATGCACTTCTTCGTCCAAGAACTGGTGAATGGGATCACCACGGGGAGCCTGTACGCGCTCGTCGCCCTCGGCTACTCGATGGTCTACGGAGTGCTCAAACTGCTCAACTTCGCTCATGGCGACCTATACATGGTCGGCGCCTTCATCGGCTATTTCGTGATCCAGTGGTTCGGCGGTCCGACGGCGCTCAGCATTCCGGTGCCGCTGCTGCTGCTGATCATGTTCGTACTGGCCGGGGCCGGCGTCGGCGCACTCGGGGTGGCGATCGAGCGCTTTGCCTACCGGCCGCTGCGAGACGCTCCCCGGATCGCCCCGCTGATCACCGCCCTGGGGGTGTCGTTCATGCTCGAGAACACCGCGCAGCTGCTGTTCGGCGCCCAAACTCGCGTCTACAACACCCCGGACTTCATCTCGCTGGGCAACGGTATCCACATCGGCGTCCTGCAGATCGACGTCGTGCGGATCATGGTCATCGTTCTCAGCCTGGTGCTGATGATCGCGCTGCGGCTGCTCGTCAACCGGACCACGCTGGGCAAGCAGATGCGCGCCGTGGCGTCCGACCGCGAGGCGGCGGAGATGCTGGGGATCAACGTCGATTTCACCATCGCCGCCACCTTCTTCCTCGGCTCGGCGCTCGCCGGCATCTCCGGTGTGATGGCGGGCCTCGTGTTCAACCAGGTGACGACGCTGATGGGGTTTGTGGTCGGGCTCAAGGCTTTCACCGCCGCGGTGGTGGGTGGCATCGGCTCGATCTCCGGCGCCATGCTCGGCGGGCTGCTGATCGGGCTGGCGGAGTCGTTCATCACCGGTTACATCTCCTCCACCTACACGAACCTGATCGTGTTCGGAATCCTGATCGTCGTGATGCTGCTCCGGCCCAGCGGCCTGCTCGGCCGCGCGCAGCTGCAGAAAGTGTGAGCATGGGACCCGAAGGCGCCGGTCCATCGGCAGCCCCACAGGATCCGTCGGTCGGGGTCGACGAGTGGGTAGCGCGCCAATCGCAGCGCAGGGAATACCTGCCCGGATGGCGCGGCGATGTGCAGCGGCGCATCGAACGGGTCGGCTGGTGGCCGCGCCTGGCCGGGGCGGCCGTGATCGGAGCAGCCGTCCCACTCCTCACGGTCAACAATTTCCAACTCCAGGTCGGGATCAACGCGCTGCTCCTGGCGCTCCTCGCGGTGGGCCTGAACGTGTCAGTGGGCTGGGCCGGCTTGCTCGACCTCGGCTACATCGCCTTCTACGGGTTCGGCGCCTACGGATTCGCGCTGCTCTCCTCGAACCAGCTGAGCGCGACCGGCGTCCATCTGCCCGCCTACGCGTCGATCCCGATCGTGATGGTCGCGGCTGCCGGTCTCGGCGTGCTCGTGGGCCTGCCCTCGCGGCGGCTGCTGGGCGATTACCTGGCCATCGTCACACTCTTCTTCGGCGAGGCATTCGTCGAGTTCGTCAACAACGTGGCCCCGAGCCGGCTCGGCGGCCCCAACGGGATCGTGGCGATCGACCCGATCAAGGCCTTCGGCGCCTCGATCACCACCAACCGCGGCTACTTCTACCTGCTGCTGGTCCTGCTCGTGCTCACCGTCGCTGTCCTGCACCTGCTCGACACCTCGCGCACCGGCCGGGCCTGGCGCGCGGTGCGTGAGGACCCACTGGCTGCTCAGCTGATGACGGTACCGGTCAACCGGGTCAAGCTGATGGCGTTCGCCTTCGGTGCGGTCGTGGCCGCCCTAGCCGGGTCGGTGTTCGCGGCTCAGCAGATCAGCGTGTTCCCGTCCGACTTCGACACGCCGTTCCTGATCCTCATCTACGCCGGGCTGATTCTCGGCGGCGCGGGCAGCCTGGGCGGCGCGATCGTCGGCGCGCTCGTGGTCGAGATCACGCTGGATGGCTTTCTGCGCAGCCAGACCCAGGCCGGCTATATCTTCTACGGGCTGATCATCCTCACCCTCCTGATCAAGCTCCGGCCGTGGCGCCTGCTCGCCGGGGTGTTGGCGGGGATCGTCGGCTTCGGTCTCGCTGCCCATGCCATCGTCAGCGCAATCTCTTCTCGTGCGGTGGCCGGCGGCCCGCAATCGAGCGGCTGGCTCGCCGATGCTGTCCGCCACTGGGTGATCGTTCCGGTCCATCCGAGGGGCCCTGGCAACGTTGGTTTCGTGCTGCTCCTGTGCTTGGTCGTCGCCGTGGTGCAGGTGAAGGGGCGGCGGCGCATCGCCCTGATCATCCCCACCGTATATCTCGCTGCCTGTGTGTGGGAAGCGCGGCTGGTGGCCGAGCCCTCGATCACGCGCCAGATCCTGCTCGGCGCCATTCTCATCGTGATGATGAACGCCCGGCCCCAGGGTTTGCTCGGCACCCGCCGTGTGGAGGTCGTATGAGCGCGCCGCCGCGGCTCGGGCTACAGGGTCTGTCGCTGACCTTCGGCGGTCTGCGGGCGCTCTCCAAGCTGGAGCTCCAGGTTCAGGAGAGCGAGATCGTCAGCGTGATCGGTCCCAACGGTGCGGGCAAGACGACGCTGTTCAACGTGATCACCGGAATCTATGAGCCGACCGAGGGCGATGTGTGCCTGGATGGGCACTCGATCGCCGGGCTCTCGCCGCACAAGATCACGCGGCTCGGAGTCGCGCGGACCTTCCAGAGTCTCCGACTGTTTTTGAACATGTCGGTTATCGAGAACGTGATGGCGGCCACCTACGGCGGGACGAAGGCGATGCCGTGGGAGTCGATCTTGCGCCTGCCGCGCCATCGCCGTGAGGAGCGGGAGGTCCGCGCGCTGGCTGAGCAAGTGCTGTCCTTCTTCGGTCAGCGCCTGGCCGGCTACCGCTGGGACCAGCCCGCCTATTCACTCTCCTATGCCAACCGGCGCCGGCTCGAGATCGCGCGGGCGCTGGCCACGCGCCCGCGGCTCCTGCTCCTCGACGAGCCGGCCGCGGGGATGAACCCGAACGAGAGCCGCGAGATCACCGAGCTGATCTCGCGCCTGCGCGACGAGCTCGAGCTCTCGATTCTCGTCATCGAGCACGACATGCACGTGGTCGCCGGCTGCTCTGACCGGGTCCTCGCGCTCGACCACGGAGTCAAGATCGCCGAGGGCAGCTTCGATCAGGTCGCCGGTCACGAGTCGGTGGTCGAGGCCTACCTGGGCCGGGATCCCGAGGCGCTGGCTGAGACGCCGCGATGAGCGATCCTCTGCTCAGCCTCGAGCGGGTGACGACCTACTACGCACAGATGCGGATCCTCGAGGGCATCTCGCTCCGAGTCGGCTCGGGTGAGCTGGTCTGCCTGCTCGGCGGCAACGCCTCGGGCAAGTCGACCACCCTGAAGACGATCCTCGGCCTCGTCAGGCCGCGGCAGGGCAGGGTGCTGCTGGGCGGCGAGGATGTCACCGACTGGGCGGTGTCCCGGCGTATTGCCCACGGCTTGGCGATCGTGCCCGAGAACCGCCGCCTGTTCGCCCAGATGAGCGTGCTCGAGAACCTCGAGCTCGGAGCGGTGCTACGCAGCGGAGAGACTTTCGAGGAGGACCTCGACCGCGTGCACGGCCTGTTTCCGCGCCTGCACGAGCGCCGTGACCAGCTCGCGGGAACGCTCTCCGGGGGAGAGCAGCAGATGGTGGCAATGGGTCGCGCGCTGATGTCACGCCCCCGGCTGCTGCTCATGGACGAGCCCTCTATGGGGCTCTCGCCCGCCCTCGTACAGCAGAACTTCCGCATCATCAAGGAGGTTCACGAGGCGGGGATCTCGGTGTTGATGGTCGAGCAGAATGCGAGCATGGCTTTGTCCATCGCCGACCGCGGCTACGTGCTCTCGACCGGGGAGATCGTGCTCGAGGGCCCGGCCTCGGAGCTGCTGCGCAGCGAAGCTCTGCGGCGGGCCTACCTAGGGCGGTAGCGGCTGCAGCGCCTCAGCTCGAGGCCGTGCCTACGCCAGCCGCAGCGGCGCGAATGACCCGCTCCACTTGAGCGCTCAGGATCGCGGGCAGCACACGCTGGCCGAGCGAGCCCAGCACCCCGTCGATCCGCGCCTGTGCGCTCCAGCCCACCTCGCTGCCCTCGCCGTCGGACGCGAAGTCAACTTCGACCTGGAACGTCGATCGGAACTCGCCGCCATCGGCCTCGCCATGGAGGCGGACGTGCTCGTTCTCTCGGCGCTCAAGCACCTGCAGGTGCACCTGCAGCGGTGTCACGCCGAGCCCCGTGCTCGGAGCCATGACCACGGTGAACGCGTCCTCGCCCTCGAGCTCTACCGACTGCACCGTGTCGACCACGTCCTTGAGCGTGCGCGGATCGCTCAGCCGTGCGTAGACGTGCTCGCGCGGGGCATCGAGGCTGATCCTCCCCTCGGCCTTCATCGGCTGCGCACCTCGACGCCGCGCTCGCCCTGCTCGTGCATCAGTCGCCACACCCGCTCGGGTGGGTTGTGGCTATCGGTGACCAGCCGGGCACTCGGCCCGAGCGCGTCCTGGATCGCGCTGCACAGCGTGGCCAGCGGGGCGCCACCGCCTTCCCCCATTCCCTTGGCCCCATTGGGGGAGAACGGCGAGGGCGACTCCAGGTAATCGGTTTTGAGCGCCGGCACGTCGAGCGCGGTTGCGGCGTGGTAGTCGTAGAAGCTGGCGTTGAGCAACTGGCCATCTTCGGAGTAGTTGAACGCCTCGTACAACGCTGCGCCGATACCCAGCCCGGCGGCGCCGTGAACCTGCCCTTCGACGATCTGCGGATTGATCCGGCTCCCACAGTCGTCGACCGCCGCGTAGTCGAGGATGCGCACCTGCCCGGTGTCCGCGTCGAGCTCGACCACGCACGCGTGGATCTGGATCGCGTAGGTCAGCGTCAGGTTTCCGCGCTTGGCCACGGGATCGGGGACCTGGAACGGCGGGCGATAGACGTAGCGGCAGTTGAGGCTGACCGAGTCGGCGACCTCGGGCGGGAGCTCGGCGTTGTTGGCGTAGACGAGGTTCGCGATCCCGATCAGGGGGATCGCCCGTTCCTGATCGCCCCGGTAGGAGGCCACGCCGGCCTCGAGCTCGATGTCCGGCTCCTCGCAGCCGAGCACCGTGGCGGCGACGGTGAGGATCTCCGCGCGCAAGCGCTTGGCCGCGCCGATTGCCGCGTTGATGCCGGTGACCGCGAACTGGCTCGCGTAGGTGCCCGAAAAGCCGACGTAGGCGCCGTGCTCCTTGTTGAAGCCGGCATTCACGCGCACGTCGTCGGGCGACGCGCCGAGGATGTCGGCCACCACCTGCGCCGCGGTCGTCTCGTGTCCCTGGCCGGTGGGGCTCGAGCCAAGCGTGCAGTAGATCTCGCCGTAGAGGTCGAGCCGCACCGTGCATGCCTCCCCGTTGCCCGAGAACGGCAGGTCGGGATTGATGATCCGAGCCTGGCCGAAGTTGTTGGTTCCCGAATCGAGCGTCGAGCCGATCCCGATGCCGATGCGCTTGCCCGAGGGATTCGCGGCTGCGCCGCGCTGGCGCTCCAGCACGGATTCGTAGTCGATCAGAGCCAGCGCCTTGTCCAGTGTCTGCGGCAGGTCACCCGAGTCGTAGATGCAGCCGTTCGGCGTCTCGTAGGGGTAATCCTCGGGCTGCACGTAGTTGCGCTTGCGCAGCTCCACCGGCTCGAAATCGAGCTCTCGGGCCACGGTGTCGACCAGGCGCTCGATCATCCAGAGGTGCTGCAGCCGGGAGTAGCCCCGGTTGGGCACCGTCGGACACTTGTTGGTCATCGTCTCGGTGTAGTCGACGCGGACGTGCTTGAAGCGATAGCACCCGGGCACGACCTGCGACCAGATCACCGCGCCGAGCGGCTCGTAGTGCAGGTAGGCGCCGGCGTCGTCGAACGCACGCATGCGAAAGCCGAGAATCGTCCCGTCGGACATCACCGGCACCTCGATGTCCAGGAACGTGCGCTCGTTGCCCATCCCGCATGAAAGCATGTGCTCGGAGCGGTACTCGGTCCACTTCGCCGGGCGTCCGGCCTTGCGAGAGATCAGCGCCAGCGCCGCGATCTGCGGGTACATGGCGATCTTATTGCCAAACCCGCCGCCGCTGTCCTGGTAGCGCCACAGCAGCTGATCCTGGCCTACGCCGAGCGAGGGTCCCATCACCTGGGTAGCGAACATCGGGAACTGGATGTTGGAGAAGATCTCGATCTGATCGGTGCCCGGATCCCAGTTGACAAGCGCGCCCTGGCACTCGAGCGGGGTAGAGGAGAAGCGGTGGAAATGCAGCCGGTCGATCCGCACCACGTGGTCGGCGTGCTCGAGCGCCCACTCGATGTCCCCGTAGTCGTAGACCCCCTGCCAGGCCACGTTCGAGCCGACCTCCTCGTGCAGCACGGGACTTTGCGGATCACCGGCCTGGACGGCGTCGACCACGGCGGGCAGCGGCTCGTAATCGACCTCGATGAGCTCGGCCGCATCGCGAGCCAGCTCCCGCGACTCAGCCAAAACCATCGCCACCGCGTCGCCCTGAAAGCGCGCTTTGAGAGCCAGCGGGAACTCCTCGATCCGCGCCGCCGGGTCCGGCGCGATGCGGAAGAAGGGCTCGCACAGCTCGGCCATCTCCGCTCCGGTCATCGTCGCATACACGCCGGGCGTGGCCTCGGCTCTGGACGTGTCGATCGAGCGGATGTTGGCATGGCCGTAGGGCGAGCGGACGAAGTGAACGTAGCCCTGGCGAAACATCCAGGCGTCGTCGACGAACTGTCCCTGGCCCTTGAGCAGCCGCCGGTCTTCCTTGCGCGGGATGCTCTGGCCCGTCCAGCGTCCGAGCTCGTCCCGGACCGAGTCGATCTCCTCGACCACCGCGGTCGGTTCCATGGTCTGGCTCATGCCGTGCCCTCCGGAGTCTTCGTGCCCGCGGCCGCTTGGACTGCGCGCACGATGTTCTGGTAGCCGGTGCAGCGGCAGATATTTCCCTTCAAGGCCCGGCGGATCTCGTGCTCGCTCGGCGAAGGGTTCCGTTCCAGCAGGAACGCAGCCGACATCAGCATGCCCGGCGTGCAGTAGCCGCACTGAACGCCGTGCTCGGCGTTGAAGGCCTGCTGGAGCGGCGTCAGATCGCCACGCTCGGGCGCCAGTCCTTCGACGGTGGTTATCTCCGCGCCGTCGGCCTGGGTGGCCAGCATCATGCAGCTCTTGGTCAGCTTGCCGTCGCAGATCACGGTGCAGGCACCGCAGTTGCCGGTGTCGCAGCCGATGTGCGTGCCGCGCAGGCCGAGGACGTCGCGGAGGAAGTGCACGAGCAGCTGCCGCGCCAAGGCGGGGCGGGAGTAGGGCGCTCCGTTGACAGTCACCTCGACGGCGTGCACCGCCCCTGCGTCCGAGCTCATCGTGCTTTTCCTTTCACGCTGACAATCGCTGGCTGGCTTCCAGCAGGGCGCGCTCGGTCACCACGGCCGCCATCCGACGGCGGTACTCTCCGCTGGCGTGAACGTCGGACACCGGCGCCAGCCCCTCGCTGGCCGCGGGGGCGGCGGCTGCGATGACCTCGGCGTTCAGCGCCTGACCCTGCAGCTGTTGCTCGCTGGCGCGCGCCCGCACCGGCGCAGGGCCGACGCAGCCAAGGACCACGCGGACTTCGTCGACGGTCCCGTTGCCCCTCATCACCGCGCATGCCCGGGCCAGCGCCCATGAGTCCTCGGCCAGCAGGATCGAGCTGTAGCCGACGGCGCTCTGGCCCAGGGGTGGCAGCTCGATGCTGTGCAGCAGCTCGCCGCGACTCACCGCGGTGTCGAACGGGCCGAAGAAGAACTCCTCGGCCGCAACCTCGCGCCGGCCGCTCTCCGATTGCACGTGCATCGTTGCCCGGAGCGCCACGAGCAGCGGGGGGAAGTTCGAGGAGGGGTCGTTGTAGCAGGCGTTGCCGCCGATCGTGCCCCGGCAGCGCACCTGCTGGTCCACGGTCGTTGCGGCCACCTCGGCGATCTTGGGATTGGCCGAGCGCAGCTCGGCTGAGCGATCGAGCTCGTCGTATGTGGTGGCAGCGCCGATGCGCACGCCGCCATCGCTGCCGACCTGGATGAAGCGCAGCTCCTCGATCCGCGAGACGTCGACCAGCAGCCCACACACCGCGGCGCGGTGCTTGAGCACGTTTATGAGGGACTGCCCGCCGGCCAGCACCCGTGCGTGCTCGGTGCTGCGCAGCGCCTCAACGGCCTCACCCGGAGAGTGGGGACGGACGTAGTCGACCGCGCGAAGCAGCATCGGCGCTAGTCACCCTCGCTGGTGTGGGTCAGATCCACGGCCATGCCAGTCTCGTACATTTGATCAAAATGGTCAAGACGCTGCGCCAGCGCGCGACCGGCCGCCACGTTTAGGCGATGGCCGCCGGCCCGACGGCGCTGCCGTGCAGTTCGAACAGCTCGCTCGCTCCCATCTGGATGGCCACCAGGTTGGCCGTATTGGCGAGATGGTTGTAGAGCTCGCGCGCCGCCGTGTCGGGTTCGCGGGCGATGCAGGCGTCGAGAATCCGCTCGTGCTCGAGCCGGCGCTGGTCGAGGTTGACGCGCACCGGGAGCATGGCGAAGCGGTAGCGCTCGCTGGTTTCCCACAGCGGCCGGATCAAGCGGCTCATCCAGCGGGAGTGGGCCGCCTCGTAGAGGGCGAAGTGAAACGCCGTGTGGGTCGACCAGATCAGTCGCAGCTCGCGCCGGCGGTAGGCCCTGACGTGATCCTCGAGCCGCTCGCGGGCCTCACGCTTATCCTCGGCGCTGAACTGCTCGGCCGCGTGGCGGACGGCGAGGGGCTCGAGCGCCAACCGCGCCTCGTAGACCTCGCGCAGATCGTCGATCGAGAGCTCGGTCACGCGCGCGCCGCGATGGGGGATGTTCTCCACCAGGCCGACCGAGTCCAGCAGGCGCAGCGCCTCACGAATCGGCATCGGGCTCATCCCCAAGCTCTCGGCCAGCTCCTCGATGGGCAGGCGCTCACCGGGAGCGAGCACGCCGGTGACCACCGCCTCGTGCAGCGTGGCGAAGGCGCGCTCGGCCAGAGTCCGATGACCACCGGTGGGACCTAGGGCAGCGAGCTTGTCAGCGGCGGTCATGGGAGCTCATCACGAGCCTAGCGCGGCTCGACCTCCTGCACCTTCTCGCTCCTGGACTCGGAATCCTCGGGCGTTTGGGGGTGTGATCGCGCTCGTGCCCGGGCGGTCAGCCGGCCCACGAAACCCAGCGAGAATTCGCGGCCGGCGGTCAGCCCGAGCGGCCTGAACAGCAGCATCGTTGCCATCAGGACCCCCAGGATCAGATTGGAGGCCCCGTTAGGCAGCGTCAACTGGAAGAACACGACGTGGACGGAGTTCTCGGCCGTGCTCAGGAATGAGCTGAGTAGGCTCACCGACAGTGCCCCCACAGTGGCGCCCCATAGGCTGGCGGAGCCGCCGATCACCAGCATGGCGAGAGTGAGGAAGGTGAGCTCGAGGTAGACCTGCTCGGTGGTGATGCTGCCCAGCTGATGGACCAGGAGCGCCCCCCCCAGCCCGGCGATGGCCCCGGACAGCGTGAACGCGATCAGCCGCTCCCGGGTGATGTTGACCCCGATGGCCCGGGCCGCCGCCGCGTCCTCGCGGGCGGCCCGCAGCAGCCGCCCCCTCCGCGAGGACTGATAGGCGAACGCGACGATTGCGGCGACGATCGCCGCCACCAGCGCCTGCCCGATCCCGGTCGAGATGGGCACGAGCGATAGCGTCGTCGGTCCGGGCCCGATCTTGGTCCATTGCTGGAGGACGTTGTGACTGATCTCAAGCACGGCGAACGTGCCGATCCCGGCGGCGATACCGGACAAGCGCATGAGCGGAAAGCCGACGATCAGCGCGACGATCGCTCCCAGCGCGGCCGCTAGTACGAGCGAGGCGAAGTTCGAGATCGAATGCTGAGCAAGGAATGACCACAGACCCGGGAGCACGAGGTGCTTGGGTCCCGTCGGGATTGTCATTACGCCGGCTGCGAACGCGCCGATGGCGGCAAAGCTGATGTGGCCGAACGAGATCACGCCGGAGTTACCGACGAACACGTAGAGCCCGTACACGATCGTCGCCGAGACCAGCGCGGTGATGAAGTTTTGCTGCGTTCCGGCCGAGGCGCCGCTGCCGATCAGGGCTACGATCGCCAGGAGCAGGATCGAGGCCAGCAGGGTCTGCAGCGAACGCAGCCGCCTCATACGCGCTCGACCGGAGAGCCGCGCCGCGAGGAGAACAGGCCCGCGGGGCGCATCAGCAGCACGATGATTACGAGCAGGAACACCCACGCGGTCTGGAAGCGCTGCTGGGAGGCTGGCAACACGTCGTTGAGCACCGAAGTGGCAAAACCGATGGCAAATCCCCCGGCCGTGGCACTCCACAGCCGGTCGACTCCGCCCACCACCGCTCCCACCAACGCGATGATCGTGATGTCCAGGCCGAAGGTGGGCGTGACGAGCGGCTGCTGCACGGTGAACAGGAGCGCCACCACCGCGGCCATCACCCCGGCGATCACGAACGAGAACGAGATCACCGCGTCGGCGCGTACCCCGAGCAGGCGGGCAGTGCGGAAATCGGCCGCCGAGGCTCGCATCTGCAGCCCGATGTTGGTGCGAGCCAGAAACAGCGCGGTCCCCCCGAGCAAGAGCAGTCCGGCAACCAGTTCGATGATCGTAACCCAGCGGAGATTGAGCGATCCGTGAATCGCGATCTGGTTTAGGTTGGAGAGCACGTCCGCCGGCTTGCCGTTGGTGCCGAACGAGATCAGCCACACCGCCTCGAGTGCGAACGCCACCGCAAACGTCGCCACCAGAGTGGTCACCGGTGCCGCGCCTCGCAGCGGACGGAAGGCCAGCCGCTCGATCGCCACCGACAGCCCGATGCACACGGCAAAGCAGATCACGATGCTGAGCAGCAGCGGCAGATTACTGGTCACGTTGAGCGAATAAGCCCCGGCGGTGATCAGCTCGCCCTGGGCGAAGTTGATCAGCCGCATCACCCCGAACACGAGCGCCAGCCCGACGGCCACCAGCGCGTATAGCGCTCCCAGGGCCAGCCCGTTGATGATTGTCTGAGCTACGTTCATCCGAAGTACGCCTCCACCATGCGATCGGTGCTCCCGGCGTCGCGCGGAGTCAGCTCCATCGTGATCCGGCCCCGGTTGAGCACGTACGTGCGGTCGGCGAACGCGACCGTGATCTGCGCGCGCTGCTCGGCCAGCAGGATCGTCACCCCGCCGCGGCGGATCTCCTCCAGGGCGCCCCACACCGTCTGCACCACCGACGGGGCAAGGCCGAGCGAGGGCTCGTCGAGCAGCAGCAGCTGTGGCTTGGCCAGCAGCGCGCGGGCGATCGCCACCTGCTGGCGCTGGCCTCCGGAGAGCAGCCCGGCTTGGCGCCCGGCCGCCTCCCGGACAACCGGAAACAGCCCTTCGATCCATTCCCGGTCGGCCTCGACCCCCTCCGGGTCGCTGCGTCCCACCAGGCCCAGGCGGAGATTCTCCTCGACCGTCAGGTCGTCGAAGATCTGGCGGCCCTCGGGCACCAGGGCGACCCCGGAGCGCACGATCCGCTCGATCGGCATGCCCACGATCGATCGCCCGGCGCAGCGGATCTCCCCGCCACTGGCCCGCACGGCGCCCATCACCGCGAGCAGCGTCGTGCTCTTTCCGGCGCCGTTGGGGCCGATCAGTCCCACCACCTCGCCGCGCCCGACCGAGAGGGACGCGCCGCGCACGGCGGGCACGGCGCCGTAGTGGACCTCGAGCCGTTCGAGCTCGAGCATCGGCTCAGCCACGCGCCGCCTCCTCCACGCCCGAGGAGCCGAGGTATGCCGCGGTGACGTCGATGTTGCGCCGGATCTCCGCCGGCGATCCCTGCGCCAAAGTCCGTCCTTGGTCGAGCACGCAGATCCGATCGCACACATCCATGATCACCGCCATGTTGTGATCGACGAGCAAGACGCCGGCGCCGTAGTCGTCACGCACGCGGCGCACGAGTGTGCAGAAGGAGTCGATGTCGGACTCCGAGAGCCCCGCCGCGGGTTCGTCGAGCAGCACGTAGCGCGGTCGGGAGGCGAGCGCGCGCGCCACCCCGACCTTCTGCTCATCGCCGTGGGCGAGCGAGGCAGCGGGCTGGGCGGCGTGGTCGCCGAGCTCGAGCGCTTCGAGGAGCTCCTGGCACACGGCGCGGGCCGCCCGCGGCCCCATCCCCACTCCGAGCGCGGCGAGCTGGATGTTCTCGGCCACCGACAGCGCGCCGAACAGATGCCCGTGCTGGAAGGTGCGCGCGAGGCCCGAGCGGGCACGGCGGATCGCCCGCCAGCCGGTCACGTCCGCCCCTCCGAGTTCGATCCGTCCGCTCGTAGGGAAATCGAACCCCGTGATCAGGTTGATCAGCGTGGTCTTGCCCGCGCCGTTGGGGCCGATCAGCCCGACCACCTCGTGGCGCTCGATCTCCAGCGAGACCTCGCTCAGCGCCTGGACGCCCTCGAAGGAACGCGAGATGCCGGTGACCCGAAGCGAACCTTCGGGCCACCGGCGTCCCCCTGAGGACCCGTCGTCGGCCACGTCAGAGCTGGGCGAGGCCGCCTGCCTTGATCAGGTACTGGAACTTGCCTTTGCCGCCGGTGACCTTGAGCACCCGATACTCGCGGCCGAACACCGTGTGCAGCGCGGGAGAGAAGGAGACGTTGCCCGACAGCGTCGGCAGGGCGCTGAACGCCTCCATCGTCGCGGCCAGCTTCGCCCCGTCGGTGGAGCCACCGTTCTGCTTGACCGCGGCTGCGATCCCGTCGACCGCCGCGGCGCCGGTGACGAAGCCGCCGGTGGTCGGGGCGTGACCTTCGGCCGTGAGCTGAGCGATCAGCGCCTTGACCTGTGGGTCGGGATCGTCGCCGTAGATCGACGCGTACGAGTCGGTCCAGACGTTGGTAGAGACCTTCGGGTCCTTGGGCATCCAGTAGGTGCCGTCGAGCGACCACGGCGCCAGCATCGGCGTCATGTTGCCAGCCGAGCGGACGTCGGAGAGGAACGTCGAGACGTCCGGCGCCGCGGTGGTGCAGATCTGGATCACACCAGCCTTGCTCGCGTTGATCCGGCCAGCCACGTTGCCGATCGTGTGATCGCCCTGGGTCCAGGTCTGGGTGCTCACGACCTTGCCGCCGAGTTGCCGGAACTTGTTGGCGAACGCCTGGCAGACGTTCTGGCTGTAGACGATCTGCTTGTCGATCACCACATTGGCCGTCTTCCAGCCCTGCTTGATGGCGATCCGCGCGTCGGCGGCGCCCTCGTCCTGGGCCACGTTGCCGTAGCTGAAGGCGAGCTTGCCCTGGGTGCCGAAGCGCTTCGGGCCCATCTGGTCGGTGCCGATGCAGGGGGCGATCGTGAGCAGCTTGCTGGATAGGCCGACCTCGATCGAGGGGGTCGAGAAGTCCACGTCGCAGGTGACCCACAGCACGTTGGCACCCTTGGAGACCAGGTTCAGCGCGCTGGCCCGGGTCTGATCGGGCTTGAGCTGCGTGTTGGCGACAGCGAACTCGATCTTGCGCCCGTTCACCCCGCCCTGGGCGTTGATCTTCTTGGCCTCGAGCTGAGCGCCGTAGAGCGCCGGATCGTCGGTCGGAGCCATCAGCGCCGTCTCATCGACGGCGGCCCCGATCATGATCGGCTTGTTGCTCGACGAGCTGGTGCCGGCGCTGCTGCCGCCACTGCTGCTGCTGCTCGACCCGCAACCGGCTATCACCGCCGCCAGGACCACCGGTCCACTCAGCGCAGCCGTCCATCCCCTTGCTCTGCTCATCTCACACCTTTCGCTTGTCGTGAAGACTTCTCAGCCGACTCGCTCGGCCACGTACGCCGGCTCCGGCGAGGTCTGGAAATGGGGGATCACCCGGTCGGCGAACAGCTCCTGGGTCTTGATCGCCTTCCAGTGATCGAAGCCCCCGGGGTTGACGGTTATGGCCACCTCGCTCAGCCCGGTGCACACTTCGCGCGTCTGCTCGATGCGCTCGATTACATCCTCTGGGGTACCGACCCACACGATGTCGCCGGCGATCATGTCCTCGTAGGGGGTTTCGGCCAGCTGCTCCATGATCCCCGAGGCGTAGAACCCGTAGCCGGCAGAGGCGAGCTCCTCGTCGGACGCGCGCTCGGCCAGCGGTGAGGCGTTGCCGACCAGGAATCCGCGCATCCCGCTCTCGGCGTCGCGCTTGGCCACCTCGCGATCCTCGTCCATGTAGCAGGCGTGGATCCACACGATGTCGGGCGCGTTGCCGTGGTGGGCGCAACTCTCGCGGTAGATGTCGAGCTGCTTCTCCAACGCCTTGTAGGGCAGTAGCGGCGGCACGGCCACCGAGTAGCCCTTGCGGCCGGCCAGCTCGTAGGTCGAGTCGCCCGTGCCGCCGAGGAAGATGCGCAGCTTGCGCTGGGGCGGCGGGGGAACGATGTGCGAGTCGTCGATCTCGAAGAAGCGGCCGCTGTGGGAGAAGCGCTCCTGCTCCAGGGCCTGGAAGAAGACCTCGAAGGATTCTTCGTAGAGCTCCTTGACCTCGCCGAAGCGAACGCCCGCCTTGGGCGGCACCCAGCCGTGGCCACGACCGACCCCAAACTCGTAGCGACCCTCGAGCAGGATCTCCGCGGCCGCGATGCGCGAGGCCAGGACGGTCGGGTTGTGGTAGGGCAGCACGTGGAGCATCGTGCGGAACTTGATTTGACGCGTTCGCGGGGCGAGCTGGCAGAAGAACGACATCGGGTCCGGCGAGATCGAGAACTTGGGAAAGAAAAAGTGCTCGACGATCGCGTAGGCGGAGTAACCCAGGCGATCAGCGTGGATCACCTGCTCGCCCACCTCGGCGTACAGCCGTTCAGGCGACTTGCCGGGCCAGTGCTGCATCTCGGAATAGATGCTGAACCTCATGCTCTCTCGCTCACCCTGTTCACGCTCCCCGTGTCGCTCTCGTGCCCCGCCAGACTTCGTGTTCCGGAGCAAGCGGCACGGCGGTAGAGGGCGACTGTAGCCCGAGGTCCGATCAAATGTCAAATCCGCAGAGCCGCAGCGCCGATGCCTTAGCCCTACGCAAACATCCCAGCCCGCGCGCTGCTGGTGACGACGACGTTCGAGCACACGGGCGATCCGTTCAACCCCGGGGGAAGGCGTCCAGGCCGGTGGGGCCGGCGGCCTCGTTGAGGTTGGCCAGCAGGCCGTCGAATAGAGCCCCGGAGTACTCGGCGTCTTGTAGCAGCGCAGCCGGCCCGCGGCGTCGACGATGACCGTGTCGGTGAACGTCCCGCCGATGTCGATGCCGATGACGGCGCCGCGGGGCTCGCCGTCGCCGCCGTTTTCCTCTCGCCCCCCTGAGGCGGCCCGCCCTCGCTTGAAAAGCTCGCCAAGTCCGGTCATCTTTTCAGGGCTGTATCAAATGTCAAGTTCCCCTTCGACATACGACGCGGTGGTGATCGGGGCGGGCCACAACGGCCTCGTCACCGCCCTCTACCTGGCCCGCGCCGGGTGGAGGGTGCTCGTGCTCGAGCAGGGCGATCAGCCCGGCGGAGCGGTGCGGAGCGCCGAGATCACCCGCCCCGGGTTCGTCCACGACCTGTACGCGACGAACCTCAACCTGTTTCTCGGCTCGCCCGTGGCGTCCGAGCTCGGCACCGATCTGGAGCGCCACGGTCTGAAGTTCGCGGGCTGCTCGCTTCCGTTCGCGAACGTGTTCGACGGCGGGCGCGCGCTGCGCGTGCACCAGGGCCTCGAGCCGACGCTGGCCTCGCTCGAGCGCCACCACCCCGGCGACGCCGCCGGATGGCGTGAGCTCGACCGCCTCTACGAGGCGCTCAGCCCGACTCTGTTTGCCCTCTACGGCTCGCGGCTGACCGGCCGCCGCCTCGCCACGCTGGCCGCCGAGCACCTGCCGCGGCTGGGCGTGACGGGCGCGCGCGAGCTCGCACGGCTCCTGGTGAGCTCGACCCGCGAGCTGGCCGAGACCTACATGGCCTCGCCCGAGGCCCACGCCCTGCTCGCCTGCTGGGGAATGCATCTCGACTTCGGCCCCGATGTCTCCGGCGGCGCCATGTTCCCCTTCCTGGAGGCGTTCACCGACATGCGCACCGGGATCGCAATCGCCCGCGGCGGTGCCTCGCGCCTGATCGACGCGCTCATCTCGCTGGGGGCTGAGCACGGGATGGAGCTGCGCGGGTGCTGCGAGGTCGTGCGGGTGATCACGCGAGACGGGCGGGCGACCGGCGTCGAGCTCGCTGGGGGCGAGCAGGTGCAGGCGCGCCGCGCCGTGGTCGCGGGGGTGGGGCCGCGAGTCCTGTACGAGCGACTCTTGGCCGGCGTCTCCGTGCCGCCGGCGATCGCCACGGCGGCCCGGCGCTACCGCTACGGCCCGGGGACGATGGTCGTCCACCTGGCCACCTCCTCGCTACCGCGCTGGAGCGCGGGCGCGGACCTGAGCGGCTTCGCCTACATCCACATCGGCCCGTATCTCGACGACCTCGCCGCCACCTACGCCCAGGCGAGCGCCGGTCTGCTCCCCGCCGCGCCCCTGCTCGTCGTCGGCCAGACCTCGGCCGTCGACCCGTCGCGCTCGAGCGAGGGCCACGTGCTATGGGTCCAGGTGCGCGCCCTGCCCGAGCGGATCGCGGGCGACGCGGCAGGGCAGATCCACGCTCGGGAGTGGTCGCAGGCAGCCGAGCCCTACGCCGACCGCGTGCTGGGGATCCTGGAGCGCTTCGCGCCCGGGATCACCGAGTCGGTCCTCGCCCGCAGGGTGCTGACCCCCGCCGATCTGGAGCGCAGCAACCCCAACCTCATCGGCGGTGACTCGATCTCGGGCAGCATGCACCTGCGCCAGAACTTCCTCTTCCGCCCCTTCCCCGAGGTGAGCGACTACGAGACCGGCGTGCCGGGGCTGCTGATGGTCGGCGCGGCGACGTGGCCGGGGGCCGGGGTAAACGCGATCTCCGGCTACAACGTGGCCCAGAAGCTGCTGTCCCCGGCCTCGGGGGCACGTCGCGAGGACGCGCGGGCGGCCTGGGGTCTGGCCCGCCAGGCCGGTGGGGCGGTGCACGGGGCCGCGGCTCAGCGCCTGCGCCGGCGCAGCAGACCCGCCGCCTGAGCCAGCCGGCTCGGCCCGGCGATGATCCGCTGGGCCACGAGCCGCCCCGAAGCGGCGTTCAGGCCCGGGCCGGGATAGGTCGAAGCGCCGCAGTGATAGAGCCGTGCCACCGGGGTGGCATGCGTACCGTAGCCGGGCAGAGGCCGCCACAGGTAGCTTTGCCCGAGTTCGCAGTCGCCGGCGTAGATGTCGCCCCGGACGAGGTTCGGATTGCGCCGCTCGAGCTCAACGGGCGACAGCGCGACCAGCTTCCCGCGCGCCTGAGGCAGGTTCTCCACGTGGGGTTCCAGACGGGCCAGGACCCGCTCGACGTAGGCCGATTCGAGCTCGGAGGTCCACTCGTGCGCCGTGGTGTCGATCTCGCCGGCGCTGTCGCCTCGTGGCGCGTACGGCACCTGCTGGAGCTGAATCCACATAACCGCCGCGCCGTCCGGGGCCCGGCTCGGGTCGACCACCGTGGGCTGTCCCACCACAACGGTGGGGGTTGCCGGCAGGAGCCCCGCCGCTGCCTGCGCGCAGGCCAGCGCGACACTCTCCACGCCGTCGCTCAGGTGCACGATCGGGACGTCGTTCAGGCGCGGGTCACGCCAGCGCAGCGGCTCGCGCAGCGCCACGTGGATCTGCATTCCGGCGCGCGGGCTGTAGCGGAAGCGCGCCGCCTCACGGACCGCTTCATCCGGCGCCGTGCCGGGTTGCAGCAGCTTTCCGTACAGCGCGGTGGGCGTCGTGTTGGCGATGACCGCGCGACGAGCGCGGATCTCCCGTCCCCCGGCCACCACCCCGGTTGCGGCGCCGCCGCGGGTGAGTATCCGCTCGACCTCGGCCCCGGTGGTGACCTGACCGCCGTGCTCGACGATCAGCCGCTCGAACGCTTGCACGAAGTTGGCCGCCCCGCCCTGCACCACGGGCAGTCCCACGGCGTGCAGCGATCCGGCGATCGCCAGGACCTGGAAGGCGCTGCCCGCCCCGTCGGGCGGGATCCCGGTGTGTAGTGACCACGGCGCGTACAGGTCGCCGATCTCGCGCCCTTCGAACCGGGTCTCGAACCAGGCGTGCGCGGAGGAGACGACGTCAGCGACGAAACGCAGCCCGTCGCGTCGGCCCAGCGTGCGCCCCAGGGTTAGGGTCAGTCGGGCCGCCGCGCTCGAGTAGAGCTCGGCGCCGAGCAGCTGCCCGACGGTCTCGATCGTCGAGCCGAAGCGAGCAATCTCGGACAGGTAGGCGGTGCGGTCGCGCGCGCTCAGCGCCTCAGCAGTCTTGGCGGCGTCGCGGTAGGCGATGTTCACGGTGCCGTCGGCCTGGACGTTCGCGGTCGTCTCATCAGGGGTCTCGCAGTAGCGCAGGCCATGGGCTTCGAGCTCGGGTCCGAGCTCGGCGAACGCGGCCGAGAGCTTGAACAGCGGATGCCACGAGGAGAAGGTGTCGTGGACGAAGCCCGGCTCGGTCAGCTCCTCGCTGGTCACCGCACCCCCGGCCACGGGGTTACGCTCCAGCACCTCGACCGAAAGGCCGGCGCGGGCCAGGTAGGCGCCGGCCACGAGACCGTGGTGGCCCGCGCCGACGACGACGACGTCTCGGATGTCAGGCATCGCGGCGAAGCCTCTCAGAGATTTGATCAAACGACAAGAAGTTCCTACCGTGCCGCGGGGAGCGGCAGCTCGGGCGGAGCCTCACGCAGCTTCGGGATCGCCATCAGCGCGGCAAGCCACAGCGTGGCCAGGATCGCGAAGCCGATCCTGCCGTGCCCGGGCAGCCCGAACGTGAGCCCGACCAGCGGCGCCCCGCAGACGATGGCCAGTACGGGGTAGGTGTTCATCGCCCCCACGGCGGCGCCGGGGGCGGTCGGGTAGGCACGGGCTGCACCGGCCATCGTGGCGCCGAACGGGATTCCGGCGGCGAGACCGATCAGCGCCGCCGCGATCCCGTCGATCGCGGCGCCGAGCGAAAGCAAGAGCAGCCCGGTCCCGCCGGCGCCGATGACGAAGCTGCAGGCGATCGCCTGGGGCGTCCGCTCCGGCCGCCACCGCATCAGCATGCCTCCTGAGGGGCGGCCGAGAACCCCCAGGATCAGGATCAACGACCCGATCGCGCCGGCCTCGCCCCGATCCATTCCCGCCGTGCGCTCGAGCAGGGTGACCACCCAGTTGCCGAGGATCACGCTGAATCCGAACGACACGGCTGAGATCGCGCCGAGGCGTGCGAGCCCCCGGTCTCCCATCAGCGTGGCCAGGCTCGGCCGCTGCGCATGCGCTCCCTGCCCGCGAGCGGGGGGGCAGGAGGCGAGCACCGCCAGCGCAAGAACGGAGACGATCACCGCGCTGAGATACGGTGAGCGCCAGCCGAAGGGACCCACGAGGGGGGGCACCAGGCCGAGCGCGAGGCCACCCCCGCCCAGCGACACGCCGCCGTAGATGCCCCCGGCCAGGGCGGGCTCGAGCCCCTCGGCCGCCTGGGCGTAGATCGCGCCGGCCAGGAAGCCGAGGCCCACCCCGAGGCCGGCCAGCGCACGGAGGACGAGCGCCAGCACCACGTTGGTCGTGGCGAGCAGGAGCAGGTTGGCCGCCAGCGAGAGGCCGATCGCGGCGGCCCCCGCACGCTTGGCCCCGAAGCGGTCGATCGCGCGCCCGCCCGGGACCATGACCGCGAGCTCGGCGATGAACAGCATCGCCGTGAGCAGTCCCTCCACGCCCAAACCGGTGCCGTAGGCGCGGCCGAGCAGCTCGGCCACCGCTCCCGTGTTGGCGATGTTCCAGGAGATGGCCAGCCCGACGGTGCACCCGCCGATCAGCGGCCCGAGGCGGCGGTTTATCCCCACCCGCTCAGCCGGGCTGGGTCCACGAATGCTCCATGCCCTTGATCAGCGCCACAATCGCCTGGTTGAGCGGGGTCGGGATCTCCTGATCGGCGCCGAAGGAGACGATCCCCCCGTTCAGCGCGTCGATCTCGGTGGGGCGCTGGGCCAGGATGTCCTGGAGCATGCTCGCCCGATGCTCGTAGGCCACCTTGGCCGCGTGATCGACGAGCTCGTCGGGGTCTGAGTCGAGGATGATCCCCAGCGCGTCGGCCACCGCGCAGCCCTCGGCGATCAGGTCGCTGACCAGCCGTCGCGTCGAGGTGAGCTCGCACACGCGCCCGTGGGTCAGGCCGGTGAGCGCCCCGATCGGGTTGGTGGCCGCGTTGAAGATCAGCTTCGTCCACTGCGCCCCGCGGGCGTCGGTCAGCGCCTTGGTGTTCATCCCCCCCGCGGTGATTACCTCAGCAAGCCGCGTGACCTCCTCCATCGCAGCCGGCTTGGGCTCGAACGGCCCCAGCCAGGTGTCCCCGCGCGTGTCCATGTTGACCACTCCGGGCTCGACCAGGTGTCCGGCCGGGAACGTGGTGCCGCGGATCACACGCTCGACGTGCTCGGCGATCACCTCCTCGTTGCCCACGCCGTTCTGCACCGAGGCCACGGCGCCGTCGGCGAACAGATGCGCGGTGGCCTCGATGGCCGACCTGGTGAACAGGCTCTTGGTGGCGACGATGCCGAAGTCGCACGGTGGGATCGCCTGGCTGTCGGTGCTGGCCCTGACCCGCCCGACCAGATCGGCGTTCCCGGTCACGCGCAGGCCTCCGTGGTTGATCGCCTCGATGTGATCATGGACCACGTCGTAGGCCCACACTTCGACTTTGTCCACCTGGGCCAGGTGCGCGGCGAACAGGCTCCCGACGGCGCCGCAGCCGACGATGCAGACCTTCACAGTTTGACCTCCTGAAGCTGGGGCCGAGTGATTTCCCAGGACGCCTCCTTGCCCTTGACCAGGCGGTGCACGGCTGAGGTCAGTGGGATCTCGAGCCCGTGCTGGGCCGCCTCGCGCACGAGCGCGCCGGCGATGAAGTCCACCTCGGTCGGGCGGCGGGCGAGCACGTCCTCGAGCATCGAGGGCAGGTGGGCGTAGTCGCTGGAATGGGTCTCGCCGCGGGCCACCGCGAGGCGATTCATCTCCCACGGGTCCTCGTGGAGCTCGACTCCGGCCGCCGCCGCGACCGCCTTGCCCTCATCGATCAGCTTGCGCACCACCCAGCCGAGCGCGGCGGGGCTGTCCTCGTCCCCGTACATGGCTATGTGAGGAAGCTCGGTCAGCGCGGCCACGCCGTTGATGGCGGAGTTGAAGATCAGCTTCGACCACTGGGCGGGGACGAGATCGGGCATCGCCTCGGCGTGCAGCCCGGAGGCGTTGATCAGCGCGGCCACTTCGCGCACGGTCTCCACCGAGGTCCCCGTCCGGGCCCACGGCCCCAGCCAGGTCGCAGTGTCGAGCTCGTATTCGACGTGAACGTCGGACTGGCGGTTGCCGCTCATGAACGTGACCGCGGAGATGAGCGGCCAGTCGCCGTGCCGGGCGACCACCTCCTCGGCGCCGAGACCGTTCTGGATCGTCATCATCGTGGCCTCCGGCGAGGCCCCGGCCAGCCGCGCGGCGGCCGGCTCCAGATCGGTTGCCTTGACCGCGAAGATGCCGAGCTCGAACGGGGGCAGCTGGGTCGTGTCGCTGGTGGCGCGGATCCGCGTGCGCAGGTCGCTCTTGCCCGACACGCGCAGGCCATCGTCCTCGAGCCGGCGCGCATGGTCAGCGCGCCGTGTCAGCACCCACAACTCGCAGATCTGGCCGAGGTGCCCGGCCAGCAGGCTGCCGATCGAGCCCGCGCCGATCACGCACACGCGCTGCGGCGGCCGCGAGGCGGAGTCAGGCACCGGCCAGCTGCCGGAACTCGTCGTCGCTGACCAGCCCGTGCTTGCGGGCGCCGAGCAACTTGACCTCGGCCAGCAGCGCGGGCCACTGATCCTCTGGACGCTCCAGCCCGAGCTCTGCAAGCTTGATCCGAATCGAGTCGAGCCCGCTCTTCTTGCCCAGCACGATCCGCCGTTCTGCCCCAACCAGCTCCGAGGAGAACGGCTCGATCGCCGGAGGATCGTGGAACTGGCTGGCTACCGCGCCGCTCTCCCGGGTGAACAGCGTGTCCCCGGTGATCGGCTTCCACGGCTCGAGCTCGTAGCCCGAGGTGCGACGCACCAGCTCGGAGACCGCGCGCAGCTCGCGCAGACGCAGGTTGGTGGCGACCCCGTACAGCGCCTCGAGCGCCATCGCCACCTCGCCCAGGTTGGCGTTGCCCGCGCGCTCCCCCATGCCGTTGATCGTGCCCTGGACCCAACTCGCCCCGGCGTGCACGGCGGCCACGGCGGCTGCGGTGGCCAGACCGAAGTCGTTGTGGCCGTGCCAGTGGATGGGGATCTCCGCGCCCAGCCAGTCGCGCGCGCTCCGCACCATCAGCGCCGCCGCCTCGGGGGTGACGGCGCCCAGCGTGTCGACCATCGCCACCTCGCCCGCGCCGGCCTCCACCGCCACGCTGTACACGCGTTGCAGGAATGAGAAGTCCCCGCGCGAGCCGTCGACGCCGAAGAAGCACACCTTGACGGCGCTCTGCGAAGCGTGCGAGACAGCGGTTCGCACCCGCTCGAGCAGCTTCTCGCGCGAGATCCCGTACGCCCGTAGCTTCCCGTCGGAGACCGGGGACTCGATCACCGCCGCCCGTACCCCGATCTCGAGCAGCGCGTCGACGTCCGCGGGCACCGCACGGGCGAAGCCCCAGATCTCGGCTTTGAGGCCATCGGCGGCGATGGCGCGAAACGCCTCTGTGTCGTCGGCCGAGACCCGCGGGAAGCCAGCCTCGATCCTGTCGATGCCCAGACGATCCAGCGCCCGGGCGATCTCGAGCTTCTGCTCGGGATCGAGCGCGACCCCAACCGTTTGCTCGCCGTCGCGCAGGGTGGTGTCATAGAGGCCGACCGCTTCCGGTGCCTGGCGGCGATCGCGCCCGGCCCGGGTGTTCAGCTCGCCGGTCCAGATCTTGTCCTTGGCGATCATCGCTGGCGGAAGTCGTCGGGGTAGTGACCCAGCCGCTCGCTGCCTGAAGCCGTGATGAGGAAGTTGTCCTCGATCCTCAACCCGCCACCTCCTTTCCAGTACAGCCCTGGCTCTACCGCCAGCACCATGCCTTCACTCAGCTCTCCGGATCCGGCCTGGTGGGCGTATGGGGGCTCGTGCGCCCGCGCCCCCACGCCGTGCGCCACCGGGTGCGACGGCTGCCCGGGGAAGCCGAGCCGTCCAATGTCCTCGCGGATCATCCGGTCGAGCTCGGGCAGGCTCGCGCCCGGCCGCAGGTGATCGATCGCGCGGCCATAGACCCCGAGCAGTTGGTCGGCCAGCTCGTCGTAGGCCGAGCTGAGCTCTCCCGGGCACACGTTCTTGGTCAGATCACACCAGTAGCCATCGGCGCAGACCCAGATCTCCAGCAGCGTCGGCTCGTGCTCGCGCACCGGTGCGTCGCCCGTGGCGGTGAACGTGCGGATCGTAGGGCCCGACCACACCAGCGTGAACGCCCGCGCCATCTCGACCTGACCCCGGTAGCCGATCCCGTGGTGGTGTACGTGGCCCTCGTAGAGCGCGCCCACCTCGCTCGTCTTCATGCCGGGGCGGATGTGCTCGCGCACGTGCTCCATCGCCGCGCCCGCCAACTCGCCGGCCAGGCGCATGCGCTCGACCTCCTGCTCGGTCTTAATGGCGCGCGCGCGCGCGAGGAGGCTCGAGCAGTCGACGAGCTCGCGGCACGAACCCTGGAAGGCGTCGAACCAGGGTTGTGAGAACACGGTCGGCTCGGCCACCATCCGGTCGGCTGCCTGCGTTCCCTGGCTGAGCTCGAGCCCAACCCGGCCCGTCAGATCACGCTCGGACAGCAGCTCGAGCGCGATGTCCAGCGAGCGGTACCACGGCGGCCGCGGGTCGGCCGGATGGTAGCCGTCGAAGGGGCGCAGGTCGGAGGTCCAGCTCATGCTCGCGGCCTCGTCGAGTTGGGGCTCGAGCACGACCAGCACTGGATCTCCGCGGACCGGGAAGACGGCGAGGTCGTAGCCCTTCATGCACCAGTAGTTGGTGAGGTAGAGGATGTTGTCCGGGGTGCGGACGACGACGGCGTCGAGGTCCTCCTCGGCCATCATGGCGCGGAACCGATCAAGCTTGGGGCGGTCGAGTGGCCAGGTCACGAACCACTACCAGCGGCGCAGGGGCGGCGCCGGAGCTCCGTGCGCCTCCTCCCAGGAGATCACGCGATTGCGCAGGATACCGATGCCCTCGATCTCGCACTCCATCGTGTCCCCCGGCTTCAGGTACCAGTTCTGCGCGTCCTCACGGAAGCCGGCCACGCCCGCCACAGTGCCCAGCGAGAGCACGTCGCCGGCGCTGTAGCCGAGCGCGGAGTAGTGGGCGATGACCTCCGGAATGGTCTGGGACATGTTGCCGCTCATCGACTCCTGGCGCAGCTCGTCGTTGACCCGCAGCTGCATGCGCAGCTTGTGTGGTTCGACGATCTCGTCCGGCGTGACAATCCACGGGCCCAGCGGGCAGAAGGTGTCGATCGCCTTGCAGAACGAGAATACGCCCGAGCGCATCTCCCGGCGCTGGATGTCACGCGCGGTGATGTCGTTGAAGATCGTGTAGCCGCCGATGTAGTCCTCGGCTTCGTCGGCGTCGAAGTGCTTGCCGGAGCGGCGCAGGATGAGCGCCAGCTCCAGCTCGTAGTCGAGCTCGTCGGTCAGGTGCGAGGGATATACGACCGGATCCTCCGGGCCCACGATCGCATCGATGTTCTGGAAGAACACGATCCAGGGCGCGATCTCATGCGACCAGTCGACGACCTTGGACTCTTCCTCGTGCTCGCGATAGTTACCCGAGGTGTGGAAGAACTTCTTCGGGATGATCGGCGCGCGAACGCGAACGTCTGCGAGCGCGATCCGCTCGCCGTTGGCGCCGGCGCCGACCTGGGTCAGGTCCTCGCCGGACTCGTAAAGCTCGCGCATCGTGGCCACGCCGTCGATCACCTTGATGTCCGAGCCGTCGATCACCCCGCAGCGCGGGCGCTCGTCGCCATCGGTGAAGGTCAGGAGCTTCACGAGGCCACCTCGCAGAGCTTGGTGATGGTGAGCGCATAGACGGTGGCGATCTTGACCAGGCCGTCGATGTCGAGGCTCTCGCCGTCGGCCCCGGGGAGGCCGCTCGAGGTTCCGTAGTTGACGGTTTCGATTCCGTAGCGCGTGAGCGCCGAGGCGTCGGAGAACCAGCGTACGACGTCCCGGTCCGGAGGGGCACCGAACACATGCGCGTGACCAGCATCGATCGCCTTGATCAGCGGATGGTCCTCCTCGATCTCGGCGCCGGGAGCGGTTACGAACACCTCGTACTCGAGCCCGTAGTCTGGATGCTTCTCGCGCAGACGCGCCACCAGCTCGGCCAGCTCGCGCTTGGCGTCCTGCATGCGCATCGTTGGGGGAACGCGGATGTCCAGGAACAAGTCGGTGCGGTTGGGGGTCCGGCTGACCCGCCATGGATTTCCGCCCCTCAGCGAGCCGATGTTGACCACGCCTGTGAGCCCGCGGTACTCCGCGCGCTGCTCCCACTCGGGGATCCACTCGAGCACCTCGTCGATCACCTCGCGCATGCGCACGATCGAGTTCTCCTGCAGGCGCCCGCTGGAGAAGGCCGTGTGGACGAACGGCCCGTGCGTGGAGATCCGAGCCCACATCGCCCCGAAGTGCCCGAGCACGATGCGCTGCTCGGTCGGCTCGCCGAGGATGCACATGTCGGCGATCCCGCCGTGGGTTGGGAGGTAGCGGCTGCCCGCGGCGTAGCCGCGGTACTCGCGTCCCTGGAACTCCTCCCCCCACTGCGTCTTCTCGATCTCGCCCACCACGCAGGCGATGATCACGTCGCCTCGCAGCTTCACTCCGGCGTCTTGCACCGCGCGCACGGCCTCGAGGTAGCAGGCCAGCGCGCCCTTCATGTTGGAGATGCCGAGGCCGTAGATCCGTCCATCGCGCACGAGCGCCTCGGGCTGGAAGCCGAGGATGTTGCGCAGGTGCGGCTCGCGGCCGGAATACGAGGTGTCCATGTGGCCGTTGAACATCAGCGACGGACCGCCGCCCTGACCCCACAGCGTGCCGATCACGTTGGGGCGCCCGTCCTCGACCTCCTGCCAGGTCACGGTCAGGCCGGTGTCCTCGAACGCGGCCCGCACGGTCTCGGCCATCGCCTGCTCGCTGCCGGTGGGACTTGGCGTGCTGACGTAGGAGCAGGCCGTGTCCACCAGCCGCCGCTGGTCCACGCGTGCCACCACGCGCTCGGCCAGTTCCCGGCTGGTGCCGACGCTCATGCGCGGAAGTGCGGTAGCACGCGTTCGGCGAACAGCTCGATCTGGTGATCGCGGCTCTCGCCCCAAAGCTCGAGCATGATGTGGCTGCAGCCCGCCTCGTGATACTCCTCGATCGCCTTGATGCAGTCCTCGGGCGTGCCGGCGATCGGCTGGGTCTTATCGAGGATCTCATCGCTCACCGCGGCGGCGGCGGCCAGACGACCGCCTGACTCCATCGCCTCGGCGATCGGCCGGATCTCCTCCTGACTGAGGCCCGCTTCCTCGAGCAGGACGTCGGCCGAGCCCTGGATGTTCTGCACCTTGTTGGCCAGGTACATCCCGGCGATCTCCCGCGCGCCCTCGCGCCCCTGGGCACGGTCCTCGTCGATGCTGGCCACGATCGTGCAGCCCAGATCGAGCTCCCCGGGATCGCGCCCCACGGCCTCGGCGCCTTGGCGCATGTTCTCGCGGGCGTAGCGGACGAAGCCGGGGGTGGTGATGCTCGGCGTGAGCAGTCCATCGGCCAGCTCGCCGGCGAGCATCTGCATCTTCGGCCCGGTGCCGGCTACGTACAGCGGCGGCACGGTGCGCGGGGAGTCGGCGTCGTCGCGCAGCGCGGGGACGTGTGCTGTGTACTCGCGGCCCTCGAAGTCGACCGCCTCGCCGGCCAGCATGGGACGGATGATCTGCAGGCTCTCCTTGATTGCGGTCAACGGGCGGGCCGGCTTGCGCTCGCCCTCGCCAATCTCCTTCATGAAGATCTTCGAGGCGCCGAAGCCCAGGCGGAAGCGGTCGCTTCCCCCGATAGCCTCCTGCGTCACGCGTGCCTCCATCGCCACCTGGATCGGGTGGCGGGTGTATGGGGAGATGATCCCCCAGCCCACGGTCAGTCGCTCGGTCTCGCGCCCGACAAGCGCCGACAGGGCGGTGGACGAACGCGCCTCCATCGAGTGCTTTCGCCACCACGGATACGCCTCGGCGAGCCAGATCGTGTCGAATCCACGCTGGTCCAGTTCCCGTGCGTGGGCGAGAATCTCTGCGAGCGGTTCCATCGTCAGCTGCATCACGCCGATCCGCAGTGGGACGGTCATCAGATCAAGGCTCCCATCGCCAAGCCCCGGCGCAGGCCGGTCGAATTTGTCGGAACACGACTCTGGCGTATATTTGATCAGACACGGGCGTGGGGCGCAAGGCGCCGGCTCGAGGCGCCTGGCCACTGTCCCCAAGCGCAGCGGAGGGTGAGATGAACGAAGAGGTCGAGCGGCGGTACCGGCTGATCCGAGAGGCCGCGGAGCGCGATGGCCTCGACGCGGTGCTCGTCTGTGCCAGCGAGTACACCGGGTTTGAAGGCGCGATGTTCTACGTCTCCGGGTTCCGGATCCTCCACCGCTACGCCTACGTGCTGCTTCCCCTGAACGAGTCGCCGACCAATGTCTTCCCAGGCGAGGGCCGCTGGGTGGGGGACCACTCCGAGGGCTGGGTGGAGGACCGTGTGTTCGCCGACACCCCGGGCAAGTGGATCGCCGAGCGCATCCGCGACCGGGGCTGGAACAAGGTCGGGGTCTACGGCATGGACCTTGTCATGACCGTGCGCGACTACGACGCGCTGCCCCACGACAAGGTCGTGCGCTGGGACGAGGGGTTCGACCTGGCCCGCGCGGTCAAGTCGGAGGCCGAGCTCGAGTCGGTCAAGGAGTCGGTCAGGATCAACGAGGCCGGCGTGCTGGCGGTGATCGAGGCGTGGGAGTTGGGGCGCACCGAGGCCGAGCTGATGGCGGTTGCCGAGGAGGCGTTCGTCAGCCGCGGGACGCGGCGGCTGACCATGGACATGGTCCTCACGGGCCCCGGCGGTGCCGCGCTGCCCGAGATGCGCCTGCCCGACGAGACCCGCCGGATCGGCCAGGACGACATGCTGATCTACGGGCTCGAGGTGGCGGGGCCGGGCGGACACTGGGTCGAGGTGTCGCGCCCGCTGTGCGGCGGGGAGCCCTCGGATGAGTCAAAGCGGATGATGGAGGCTTACCGCGAGTACCACGAGATTTGCCGCACCGCGATGCATGCAGGCGCCACCGCATCCGAGGTCCACCGCGCCGTAGCCAAGCCGTTTCACAGCCGCGGTTGGAAGCTCGGGCACGTGACCGGTCACTCGATCGGGATGACGATGATCGAGCACCCGCGGATCGGCGAGGCGTTCGACGTCGAGCTGCGCGCTGACATGATCTGCTCGATGCACCCGCACGTGATCTCGCAGGACGAGCGCACGTGCCTGTACTTCCAGGACACCTGGCACGTTCAGGCTGACGGTGCGAAGCCGCTGAGCGACCTTCCGGTCGAGTTCTTCGCCCCGGGCCGCCCTGGCTCGGCGGCGTAGACCGCGCGGCGGCGTTTGATCACAGATCAGACCAGCTCTATGATCGCCGTCCCCGCCCTCAGAGAGGAGCTGACGTGTCTCTAAGCACTTCGCCCGCCGCCACTCGGGAGTCGGTACCTTTCAAGGTGCAGCGTGCCGACGGGCAGAGCACCGAGCTCCAGTACTCATCGCCCCGGCCGGCCGCCGAGCATGACGAGGCGGCGGTGCTTGAGCAACTACCGTGGTTCGAGGCCGGCCAACCGCTGCACAACTGGATGCTCCACGACACCGACTTCTACGACGAGGTCGAGCAGGTGTGGGGACGCCGGTGGGGCGCCGAGGGGATCGGGAAGCTGCGCTCGGTGCTCGTCTCGCGCCCGACCGCGAACGAGACGCGCCAGGAGTACGCCCGCGAGTGGCAGTACTACTACTCGACCGCGGCCGGGAACGCCGACCTGGGCCGCCTGCAGGCCCAGTTCGACGAGTACTACCAGGTGCTGAGCGACAACGGGGTCGAGGTCAACTACGTCGAGCCGCCGGTCCCGGCGATCGGCGCCTACGGCTACCTGAAAAACCTGGTCACGCTGGCCGGCGGCGGCCTCGTCGTCCACGGCGGCGCGATCGTCCACCGCATGGGCCTCGGCTCGTGGCAGCGCGGGCGCGAGGTGATCTGGTCCAAGGCGCTGACCACGCTCGACGTCCCGATTTACCTGACCATCCACGGGCGCGGGATCGGCGAGCCGGGAGCTGGACGCTGGCTTGACTCGAAGACGTTCGTGTTCAACAACAGCGTGGTGGCCAACGAGGAGGGACTGCGCCAGATCGAGTTCATCCTGGGTGGGCTGGGCATCGAGATGGTGACCACGCACAGCCCCGGCTGGGTTCACGACACCGGGCACGGCAACATCGGCACCACCCACGCCGACATGTTCGTGATGGTTCCCGACCTCGGGCTGGCCGTGCTCGCGCCCCACCTCGTCGACTACGGCTTCGTCCGCTACCTCAAGCGGCGGGACGTCAAGGTCATCGAGGTGCCGGTCGAGGAGTACTGGGACCTCGCGGTCAACGCGGTGACCCTGGAGCCGGGGAAGGTGGTCATGAACGCCGGCGCACGCTCGACGGTGCAGGCGCTGGAGCGCGAGGGCGTCGAGGTGATCCAGGTCGACTTCTCCGAGAGCCACAAGTTCGCCATCGCCGGACTGCACTGCGCCACGCTGGAGCTTCTCCGTGACCAGCCTGGGCCGATGCTTGGCTGAGATGGCCGTACGTGAGCTCGGACTCGGGTGCGATCAGCTCGTTCACGACAATCCTCGTCAGTCGATGAGACGTCCTGTGTCAACCCCTGGTGAGGAGTATGTG
>JRHI01000219.1_pt1 | contig 65158 bp, 54 predicted proteins | sample 215371 | NCBI WGS metagenome assembly JRHI01 (sample SAMN02929681, study PRJNA255918) | sediment metagenome | biome: cave system; feature: Ice Cave; material: Sediment; isolation source: sediment from deep within a dark volcanic ice cave with no known source of... ...
ACGTCGCCATTCGTGTACCGGGTGTCGAAGGCCCAGGAGCGGCCGGCGCCGATCGCCGGGCCGCTGAACGTCGTCGTGGGGCCGCCGCCGAGCGGGGTGAAGACGACCGTCGGCGTGACCGCGGCCTGGTCCATGTTCTGGACCACCAGGGTGGACGTCCCGCGGCCCACGCCGGGGACGCCCTTGGCGATGTACGGGCCCTGGAGCGCCGCGGAGCCCGCGGCGAAGCCGTTCGTCGCGTAGACGAGCGGCGCGGCGACCCCCGGCGCGTCGTTGTGGGTGTTCACCACGACGCTGATCGGCTGGGCCGCGGTGACCGTCACCCCGTACTGCGTCCCGTCGTCGAGCAGCGGCTCGAAATTCGGATTGACGAACTGCGACCGGCCGGGATCGATGGTTCGCTGGATCGTCGCGGTCTTGGTGCCGTCGAACGAGACGAACGAGGCGGTCGCGGTCGTCTGCGCGGCGCCGAGGTTCTGGATGATGAACGGCGTCACGAAGCCGAAGAACCGGCGCGTGACGTTGGGCAGGAAGACCTTCGTCGCGCCGGTCGTGGCCCCGGTGTACGAGGCCGCCTCGGCGCGGTCGCCGGACCCGGCGTGCTCGTTCACCACCGCGACGACCGGCGCCATGAACGACTGCACGACGACCGAGAACTGCGCGTCGCCCGGCAGATCGCTCATGAGGTTCGGCACGAGCGCATACGAGGTGCCTGGCCGGATCGCGCAGGCGTCGCGCGAGGCGACCCGCACCCCGTCGCTGAAGCGGTAGAAGTCGATATGGAGCGCGGTGATCGTGCCGACCGAGACGTTCTGGACAATGAACGGCGTGTAGAAGCCGGTCGGCCCGCCAAGCGTCTTCGTGATGTTCGGCAGATACGCCGTGGTGATCGGCGTCCCGCCACCGTGCGGGCAGTTGCCGCTCCCCGGGAAGAGCCAGCTGGTGAAGGACTTTGTGCCGTTCACGGTGAACGGGCCGCTGTAGCCCTGCTGATAGCCCTCCTTGTTCCAGAACATCTCGTACTGGACCGTGTTCAACGGCGGGACCTCGAAGCGGTACGCCCCGCTCGCGTCGGTCGCGGCGATGCAGTAGGTCGGCGGACCCAGCGAGACGCAGGCCCCGGCGAGCGGCAGGTTCGTCGCGAGGTCGCTCAGGGTCCCCTGGACGACGAAGGTGAACGCGGCGCGGCCGGGGACCGCCGCGCCCAGCAGGAGCGCCGCAACGACCGTGACGAGGACGGTGGCCTTCCGCACCGCTGCGAGCCTACTCGCGCCCGGCTACCGTTGGCCAGGCGATGAGCCGCCGTCCCCGCCCGAAGCGCAGAACCGCGCCGGCGGCCGCCCACACCACGCCTGCCGCGGCGATCACGATCGAKCCGGCGGCTCCGCCGGCGGCCGCCCCGGCGGCGGCTGCCAAGGCCCGGGATCCGCGACCGTGGCTCGTCGGCGCCGGCGTCGTGATCGCGATCGGCGCGCTGTATCTGCGCACGGCGGCGCAGGACATCGTCTTTGGCGACAGCCCCGAGCTCACCGGTGCCGCGATCACCCTCGGCGTCGCGCACCCGCCGGGGTACCCGGTCTGGACGATCCTCGGACACCTCTTCACGCTGCTGCCGATCGGCACGCTGCCGTTCCGGGTGAGCCTGTTCTCGATCGTCGCCGCACTCGTCTGCCTGGCCCTGGTGTACGCGACGGCCTACCGGCTCACCCGCAGCCTCGCCGGAAGCGCGACCGCGGCGCTGCTGCTGGGGCTGGTCCCGACGTTCTGGATCTGGTCGATCGTGCCCGAGGTCTTCGCCTTGAGCGACGCCCTGGCCGCGGCACTGCTCTACCTGCTCCTGCGCTGGCACCTCGACGGGCGCCCGGCGTTCTTCATCGCCGCCGCGTTCATCGGCGGCCTCGGCCTCGCCCACCACCAGACGATCGCGCTCCTCGGCCCGGCGGTGCTCTATCTCATGTGGCAGCACCGGCGGCGGTTCGCGGGCGGCGGACTCGTCCTCCGGGCGGCGCTCGCGTTCGGCGCCGGCCTGCTCCCGTACGCGTACCTTCCGCTCGCCGCGACCCGGCATGCGGAGTGGAGCTGGGGCGACATCAGCTCGCTGGACGACCTCGTCGGACACATCCTCCGCAGCTCGTACGGCACCGGGTCACTCGTCACCGAAGCGCGATTCCAGGGCGGGGCGGTGGCCGACCGGCTCCTGGCGCTCGGCCGGTCGTTCAGCGTGGCGGAGGCCATCCTGGTCGCGATCGGCCTCGTCGCGCTGTTCCGGCGCGACCGGACCTGGGGCTGGTCGATCGCGATCGGCGCCCTGGTGAGCGGCCCGCTGTTCATCGCCTACACCAACACGAATCTGTCGGTCGCGCTCCTCCAGGCGGTCCTCGAGCGCTTCTTCCTCCTCGCGCACGTCGTGCTCGGCCCGCTCGCGGCGATCGGCGTGGTCGCGGCGGCACGCGCGCTCGCCGACCGGCTCCCTGTCCTGCGCCGCGGCGCCGAGCTCGCGGTCGCGCTCCCCGCGCTCGCCCTTGCCGTGGCGCTCGCGGCGACACAGCTTCCGTCGATCGATCAGAGCGAGGACCGCACCGCGCGCACGTTCGGCGAGGACATCCTGTCGGCGGTGCGGCCGAACGCGATCCTCCTCGCCGGCGGCGACGGCGTCATCGGGCCGGTCGGCTATCTGCGAGCGATCGAGGGTGCCCGGCCGGACCTGACCTTCATCCAGATGCCACTCCTGCGCGCGGACTGGTATGTCCGCGACCTGCACCGCCGCTATCCGGCGCTCGCGGTGAAGTACCAAAAGTTCGACGGTCGACCGGGAACGCTGCGCGGCTTCATCGAGCCGAACGACGTCCAACGCTTCGACATCATCGGATCGCTCATCGACGACTCGCTCCTGGGGACGTACGGCCTGTACCGGCGCGGCCTGGTCGAGGAGCTCCGGCCGCGCGATAGCGCGGTGGACCTGGCCACGCTCGCGAGCGAGACCGACGCCGCGCTGCGCAGCTATCGGATCCCCGACCCCGCGAGCGTCGCGACGCGGCCGTGGGACCGCCTSATCCTGGGTGACTACGGCGTCGTGGCCTACGACGTGGGCGGGATCTTCGAACGCGCCAAGCGCTACGCCGAGGCGCGGGACTGGTACCTCCGCGCGCTCGTGATCGACCCCGACCTGGTGGAGGCGCGGACCGCGCTCGCGCGACTCCCGAAATAAGCGTGACCGCAATGCGCCGGCGCTACTGTGCCTGCGTGACGTACCCTCACCCCCGCGTGACTTCAGGAAACGCCGACTAGTGCCGTTCGAGTTCCGCGCTTCCGCGATCGTCGGTGTGTTGCTGGTTCAGCCGCGATCATTTCTGGACGGGCGCGGCTGGTTCAGCGAAACGTTCAAAGCAAGCGAATTCGCGGCCGCCGGGATCGAGGACCCCTTCGTCCAGGAAAACCTCTCGTGGTCGGAGCGACGCGGCACCCTCCGCGGGCTCCACTTCCAGCGGCCGCCGCTGGCGCAGGGCAAGCTCGTCCACTGCTTGCGCGGCACGATCTTCGATGTGGTCGTCGATCTCCGTCGCGGGTCCCCCACCGAGGGACGGATCCTCACGTTCGAGGTGAGCTCGACGACTCGGGAGATGATCTGGGTTCCCCCTGGCCTGGCCCACGGCTTTCAGACCCTGACCGACGATTGTCTGGTGGAGTACAAGACCACCAGCGAGTACAGCCCCGTGCATGAGGGTGGCATTCGTTGGGACGACCGCGAGCTCGAGATACCCTGGCCGATCGTCCCGCCGATCGTTTCGCCGCGCGACGCCGAATTGCCGTTCGCCGCAGATCGGGCAACGGATTTCTTCTGGGAGGCTCCGTGAAGGGCGTGATCCTCGCGGGTGGATTCGGCACGCGGCTCGCCCCGCTCACGCGAATTACGAATAAGCACTTGCTACCGGTCTTTGACCGGCCAATGATCTTTCATGCCGTCGAGTGCCTGGTCGCCGCAGGTATCGAACGGATCTTGATCGTCACCGGGGGCAACCACGCGGGCGAGTTCCTGCCGCTTCTCGGCAACGGGGCGCAGTTCGGGCTACGGCATCTCGACTACACCTTCCAGGAGCGGGCCGGCGGGATCGCCGAGGCGGTCGGGCTCGCCGAGCACTTCGTCGGCGGTGACGATGTGTGTGTCCTTTTGGCGGACAACCTGTTCGAGCACAGCGTCCGGGGAGCGGTGCAGCGGTTCGAAGGACAGGGCGGCGGAGCGCGAATCCTCCTCGCTGAGGTCGACCGTCCGGAGAGCTACGGCGTGGCGCGATTCGAACAGGATCGGTTGGTCCAGATCGTCGAAAAGCCGAAGACCCCACCATCGCGCCTCGCGGTTTCTGGTTGCTACCTGTACGACGCGAGTGTGTTCGACGTCGTCAAGACTCTTGCACCATCAAGGAGAGGCGAGCTCGAGATCACGGACGTGAACAACGCGTACCTCGCCCGCGGCGAATTGCAATGGGAACGATTGGACGGGTATTGGGCCGACTGCGGTGAATCCATCTCGGCCCTCCTCGCGGCCCAGCAGCTGGTCGCGACGCACGGCGTCAATAAGCCGGCGAGGGATCAGGCTCCAAGGGGGTAACGGAGGACGCGTGGACGATTCCTGCGTGCTCGGCAGCCGGTGTCAGCCGGCAACTACCGATCCTGGATCCGCCGTAGCCCGATCAGCGCGTCGCCAAGGTCCGGATCGATCGCGAGGGCCCGTTCGTACCAGCTCCGTGCGACGGAGAACTGCTTCGCCGCTTCGAACTGCGATCCCACGCGGTACGGCACGAGCGCGTACCAGGTCAGGATGAAGCGCTCGAAGCTCTCGCGATCGATCGATCGAAGATTCGGCGTCCGATACGACTCGAGCAGCTTCTCGTTCGTCTCAGCGAGCGCGCCGAGGTCAAGGTTCGCGTCGGGGCCGATCACCGGGAGCGTCAGCCCCTTCCCGTACAGGCCGTAGAGGCCACCGAACGACTGGCCCTGCACCTCGCTCGTGAACGCCGCGGGCCGGCCGATGTTCGCTTGGAGCAGGATCTTCAGGCCGTCAGGCTCACCGTACCGCGCGAGCGGCACCTGCAGCTCGGGATGACGCAGGCGCAGCTCACGTTGGTACCAATCCAGCGGCAGCAGCGGGAAGATCACGAGGATGACATCCGGCCGGCGATGCTCGACCGCCTTGAGGTAGGCGAGGGGAAGGATGACGTGGTCCGCGTCGGCGATGAGGATCGCGTCGGGCGCCGTCGAGGCGAGGATGTCCTCGGCGAACTGCCGGGCGACCCGGTCGCCGCTCCGATCGACGGCGCCGAATGTGAACACGAGCTCGAGCGCGACGAGCGCGAACGCGGCCCCGACCACCATGTCTTGCAGGCGGCGCGGCGGATCAGCCAGCCGGCGCCGCAGCGTCTCGACGAGGAACACCAGGCCGAATGCCGCGAGCGGCGCGACGACGACCTGCGGCAGCAGGTAGAAGCGCGCGAGGATGAAGCGAGCGGTCGGCACGGCGACGTTCGCGTTCGCGTAGACGAGGAAGACCGGCGCGGTGAACACGAAGGCGAGGACCGCGACCCAGAAATACCAGCGGGCACGGCCGTACGCGGCCACGGCGCCGGCGATCGCGAGGACCGCGAGGGCGGGCGTCGCATTCTTGACGAACTCGGTCATCCGGTCGACCCCGCTGCCGCCCTGGTAGTCACGGGTCGGGATGAGCTGGGCGGTGCCGTAGTCGAGCCGCAGGGCCTGGCGCGCCAGATCGCCCGGCGAGGCGATGCCGCCCCAGTTCAGAAGCTCGTGGCGACCGGCAGCGACCGCGATATATGAATACGGGATCAGCAGCCCAGCGACGGCTGCGGTGGCGGCAAGCGGCAAGAGCGACCGGTCGCGGAACGCTGCGCGCTCCGAATACAGCAGATATGCGATCGCCGGGATCAGCAGGGTGATCGTCTGCTGGTTCGCCAGGCCCAGACCAAAGGCCGCGCCAGCGCCAAGCAGGAGGGCCCGGGACCCTGGCCGCTCGCGCCACAGCACAAGGAGGTACACGACCGCGGCGGCAAGGAGGTCGTTGAGCGGGAACGTCTCGGCAACGAGCGACCAGGTCCAAAACAGCCTCCCGAACGCGAGGAGCAGCGCGGCGGCGGCCGACGCCAGGACGCTCCGGGTCAGCCGCTCGGCGGTGAGGAAGACCAGGCTGACCGTGGCCGCGTGGCAGAGCACCGCGATGAGGTTGATCCGGAATGGCTGCGGATCGAGCGGCAGCTGCCCAAAGAGCACGCCGATGAGCGAGAGGAGCGGGTAGCCCGGCGCGTGGGCGACCCCACCGGTGAGCGCGACGGTGACGAACTCGGCGCTGTCACCCGGGATGAGGTCCCGGGCCGCGGTCAGTAGATACGCGAGGAGCGCGACACCGCCGACGCCACTGGCGACGAGCCACGAGACCCGCCGTGACGCCGGGCTTTCGGCGGGCAGGACGCGCTGGGGCCGTGCCCGTGGACTACGCCGCTTCGCGTTCGTTCGGGCCATGTCTCCCCGGACCATAACGTGCGCCAAGGACGACCAGCGGCGGGGATCGCGACGCGGAAAGGAGTCCGTTCCCGGCGCACGGCACCCAATCTTGCGTTTCGGGCCCTCTCGCTGATGGCGGCGTGATCTCTTTCCCATAGCATCGACGTGGTGTGCGGGAGATGAAGCTCCTTGTGACCGGCGGTGCCGGCTTTATCGGCTCAAACTTCATCCGCTATTGGCTGCGGGAGCATGCTGGCGACGAGGTGCTCAACCTCGACCTCCTCACCTATGCCGGGGACCGGGCCTCCCTCGCGGATGTCGAGCGCGAAGACGGGAATCGATACACGTTCATACATGGCGACATCGGCGACGTTCCTCTTACGGAGTCAATTCTCCGACAACGCCGTCCCGACGCGATCGTGAACTTCGCAGCCGAATCGCATAACAGTCGGGCGGTTCTCGATCCAGCGGTGTTCATGCGGACGAACGCACTTGGAACGCAACTCCTGCTCGAAGCCGCGCGCCGCACAGGAATCCCGCGCTTTCACCACATCTCGACCTGCGAGGTCTACGGAGACCTCGCACTGGACAGCACGAGCTCGTTCTGCGAGGACTCCCCGTATCGACCACGCACCCCATACAACGCATCGAAGGCGGCGGCCGACCTCATCGTCCGCGCGTACTACGAGACTTTTGGACTCGCAGTGACAATCTCGAACTGCGCGAATAACTACGGTCCATTTCAGCACCCAGAGAAGGTGATTCCACTGTTCGCCACAAACGCCCTCGACGGCCTTCCGTTGACCCTCTACCGGCAGAGCCAGAACCGCCGCGAGTGGCTCCATGTCGATGACCATTGCCGGGCGATCGAGGCAATCCTGAGCCGCGGGCGAATCGGGGAAACCTACAACGTAGGCAGCGGCGACGAGCGAAGCGTGGAGGACGTGGCTGACGCGGTCCTCGCGTCGCTCGGGAAGCCCGTCTCGCTGAAGGCGTACGTCCCCGACCGCCCGGGCCATGACCGTCGCTACCTGCTCGACCACTCGAAGGTCGAGCGCGAGCTCGGCTGGCAGCCGCGCGTTGTCTTCGACGAGGGCCTGCGCTCCACCATTGATTGGTACGCAGCGAACCGTGCGTGGTGGGAGCCGAAGCGAAGGGCTGTCCTCGACGAGTCAGCCTGGGGCAGGGCCTGAGCAGCCCTCCTCGATACCCGACCAGCGAGTGCCTGCTTCCAGACGACACCGACCCGCAAGATCGCGCGGCTACCGACTCGATTCGGCAGCATTTGGATAAATCCCGCTTTCGCGGCAGCGAACGCCCGACCGCGCGCGGCTCGGACGTCCGTGCGCCTTCGGATGCGGCACGCACCTGCTCCCCGAGGCAGTGCGGCGCCAGATCGGCACCTGTAGGCACGCCTCGCGGATCTGCGCGGCCGGAGCTACCGCGTCACCAGGCGAGCCTCCGGGAGCGGGATGATGTAGTCACCGCGGAAGCCGTTCGCGGCCAGCTTCGGGATGAGCTCGTCCGCGATGTGCCATGACAATAGGAGCGCGTGCTCTGGTTGGTCCTCAAAGAGCTTGCGCTCGTGCAGCACAGGGATCAGCGTCCCCGGCACGTACTTGCCGATCTTGTGCGAGCCCTCCACCTCGAGGACGCAGTCGACGATTCCGTCGTCGAGGCCGACGTAGTTGATGAGCGTGCTGGCCCGTGACGGCGCGCCGATCCCATAAACGCGCTCGCCCCGCGCCTTGATGTCCTTCAGGAGCGCGTAGAGCCCGAGCTTCGAGGCCACCACGCCTTCACGGAAGCGCCGCACCGCGTCGTCGGTGAGCCGAGCACGCTCGAGAGCGAGCACTTCGGCCACCGTCGCCTGAACTGGCCGCTGCCCGCGCCGCGCGGCGTACACGCGGATCGACCCACCGTGCGTGGGGATCCGCTTCGCGTGCACGATCTCAAGTCCGTGCGACTCAAGGAGGTGGCGAAGACTCGTGAGCGAGTAGTACCGGAGGTGCTCGTGGTAGATCGTGTCGTACTGGAGCGTTTCGATGAGCGAGAGCCAGTAGTGCGACTCGGAGATGAAGACACCATCTTCGGTGAGGAGCGCCAGCATCGACTCCACGATCTCGTGGACGTCCTCGATGTGTGCAAACACGTTGGCTGCGGTAACGACCTTAGATGGACCGTCTGCGGCGAGCGCACGCTCCACCGCCGCCCGGCCGAAGAAGGCGATGTCCGTCGGGATGCCGCGCTCGTTCGCTAGTTCGCCCGCACCGGTCGGCTCGATGCCGCGCACGCGATGTCCGCCGTCCTTGAAGTTCCTGAGTAGGGTCCCGTCGTTCGAGCCGATATCCACCACGAGGTCCTCCGGACGGAGCGCGAGGAGCGCTGACGACTCGCGATACAGCTCGGCGAAGTTCTCGCGGAGGATGCGCGTGGTGCCGCTGAGGTACGGGTAGCTCGGCGGGAAAAGGATGGCCGGGTCGACGATGAGGCCGAGTTGCACCAGTTCGCAGCGTCGGCATCGGAGGAGCTGCGCCGGATATGCGGGCTGCTCCTGCGGACGCGTACCGATCGCCGGCATGGTGTTCACTGGCGGGAGGTAGCCGACGAAGATGAGCGGCTCTAGGTCGGAGCCATCGCAGACTTGGCACCGCTCGACGACCACGCTGCCGCCGGTGCCGGCAGCGAGCCGCCGTGCAGGGGCAATCACGTGGTGGTCTCGTTCGGGCGGGTGCGAAGAATGAAGGTCAGGGTCGCTCATCGGAGTGGTCATCGTACCAGCGTACGGTTCGCCGCAAGCCTTCAGCGAGATCGATATGCGGCTCGTAGCCGAGCGATCGCAGCTTCGTGATGTCAGGGCAGCGTCGCGCGGTAGAACCCGATGTCGTCGGACCGGGTACGACTTCGACGTCACGCCCTAAGCAGCGTCCGATCTCGCGCGCGAGATGGTCGACGCGAGTTTCGACATCGGTTCCCACCTGGTAGATCCCGAGATGCTCCCCCGCCTCAGCGAGGCGAAGGAGGCCATCGACCGCGTCGTCGACGTACACGAAGGCGCGCGTCTCGGCGCCGGTGCCTTGGATCGGCAGCCGCACGGTACCCGCCGCGACCTTCCCAAGCTCGCGGACGCGCAGCGCAAGTTGGGGGATGACGTGCTCCCAGCCCATATCCGGTCCATAGACGTTGTGCGGACGAAAGACGATCACTCGGCGTAGATGTTTCCGTCCGTAGTTGAGCGCGAGCAGCTCTGAGATGATCTTCGCCCCCGCGTAGCTGTAGCGCGGGTTCAGCGGATCGGGGATCGAGAGGGGAACGCGCTCGTCCGTCGGCACGTGGGGCGGCGTCTGGTAGACCTCTGAGCTCGACGCGACGAACAGCTCCGCAACGTCATGCCGCAGCATAGCGTCGATAACGTTCACGATGCCCTTCACGCCGACCTCAAGGACGATCTCGGGCTTCGAATAGAAGAACTCTGTTCCGTTGACCGCTGCGAGGTGCCACACTGCATCGACGCCGCGGCAGGCACGATTCACCGTGTTCGGGTCCCGCACATCGCCATCGACGAGGTCCACTTCGAGGTCCGCAGTCACCCGGCGGCGGCCGCGCGAGAAGTCGTCGAGCACTCGCACGTGATGGCCTGCACGCACGAGGCGGTGCACGAGCGCTCTGCCGATGAAGCCCGCGCCGCCGGTCACGAGAACGGTCCGGGTCATGGTGTGGCTCTATGCACCGAGGTGGGCTCCCGTGACCGGAGGATCCCACAGCCGTGGCGCCTCGGTTCGCATGGCCGGTTGGTCTTCCATCGCGCTGGCAATCCTACGCGGCTTTCCGGGCCCGCCACGCTCGCGGACCCCGATCACGTCCTCATGCACACGTGAGATCGCGCGCGGTCCGGGTGTCTTCAGCCGAAACGTTTCGGCAGTTCATGAAGTTCCGCCCGGCTCACGCGAAGGAACTCAAGAGCTACGAGGCGACGAAGGGAAGCGCGGCCGGAGCGACGCGCAACACCGCCGTGACCCCGTTCACTTCGCGCGGCGCCCCTCGGTCAATGCGAATCGCGCGAAGTCGATAAGCATTCGCGAAAGAACGATCCAGTCGGCACCATGCGCCCGCCCCGCGGTGCGGGGGAGGTGTCGGATTGGCACCTCCGCGATCCGGCCTCCCTGGCGGCGGAGCCGGATGATGATCTCGCCTTCGGCGAACGAGGAGGTGGTCTTCGGCCACGCCTCGCGCAGCGCCGAAGTCAGATAGAGCTTGCAGCTGTTGATATCGTGCACGCCCACCCTGAAGACGGCTCTCATCGCTGCGCCATAGAGCGACGACGAGATTCGTCGCGGCAATGGATCGCGCCGTGGGCGCCGCCGGCCGATCACCAGAACGCGGCCCTCGCGCCCGGCCCAGAGCGGCGCGAGTTCGCTTGCCGGCACCTGCCCGTCCGCAGGAGTGAAATAGATCCAGGTGCCGACAGCGAGCGCGTAAAGGTTGAGGAGGCTCACGCCAACTCCCAGATTCGCCTCGTGCGATTGAAGGCGCAGCCCCGGCATCGTCGGCAACAGCGCCGTGACAATGTCATGCGTCGCGTCGGTGCTTCCGTCATCGAGCACCACGATCTCGGAATGAAGCCCGAGCGAAAGGGCTGCAGCGGCGTGTTCGGTAATGACTGCCGCGATTGTCGGCGCCTCGTTGTGCGCCGGGATGACGATCGATAGCTCCGGCCCATGATTCATCGGCGAGCGAGCCAGAAGTCGTGGAGGTCGGCGGTGGCCTGCCGGCCGCGTTCCTTGTCCGCATAAGCCTCCAACAGCCGCCTCTGGTCCGCCTGGACCGCTGGGCCACGGGCGTCGATCAGACGAAGCACCAACGCCACCCCGAGGACCGTCGCGAGGAGCGCGAACGACACAACGATCGTGACCGGCCTAGCGGCCGCAAAGCGCTTGAGACGCGTGGGGGAGCGCACGCCTAGATCGCGAGCTCGGCTGGCACAGCACGCGGTTGCGGGCCGGGCGCCACCGCGCGCTTCGCGCCTGCATCGAGGATGACGCTGCCAAGGACGAGATGATCCATCTCAGTCTCGACGAAGCACCGATAAGCCTCCGCGGGAGTGCGGACGATCGGTTCGCCCCGCACGTTGAAAGAGGTGTTCACGAGAACCGGGACACCGGTCCTGCGCTCGAACGCGCGGATGAGATCGTAGTAGAGCGGGTTCGTGTCGCGCGCCACCGTCTGTACACGCGCCGTGCCGTCCACGTGGGTCACCGCGGGAATGACCGAGCGCTGCTCCGGACGCACCGGGACGATCTGGAGCATGTAGGGGCTCTCGCCCGCGAGCTCGAAGAAGCGCGATGCGTCCTCCACCGTCACAGAGGGCGCGAACGGCCGGAAGCGCTCGCGGTGCTTGATCTTTGCATTCAACACATCCTTCATCTCAGCGCGACGGGGATCCGCGAGGATGCTCCGAGAGCCGAGCGCTCGCGGACCGAACTCCATGCGGCCCTGGAACCAGCCCACGACGCGCCCCGCAGCGAGTAGCTCGGCGACCGCGTCGACGAGGGCACCGTCATCTCGATCCGGGGCGTCGATGTCGAGCCCGCTCAGGAACGCATGGATCTCAGAGTTCGTGTACTCCGAACCGAGATAGGCATGGCGCATCGGCGCGGTGCGCGGTCCGCCGAGCACCGCGTGGTAAAAGTAGGCGGCGGCACCGATCGCCCCGCCGCTGTCACCCGCAGCGGGCTGAACGTAAAGGTCGTCGAACCCTGCGTCGCGGAGGACGCGCGCGTTCGCGAGACCGTTGAGCGCCACCCCGCCGGCCATGCATAGACGCGGAAGGCCGCTCGTCCAGCGGAGATCGGTCGCGAGCCTCACCACGGTCTCCTCGAGCACCGTCTGCACGCTGCTCGCGATATCAGCGTGCCGCTGTTCGACCTCGGCCTCGGGGGGGCGCGGCGGGCCAAACGTCTCGACGAAGCGCTTGCCGTAGGACCCGAGCGCGCGATGATGCACGAAGTAGCGGAGATCGAGCTGGAACGAGCCATCGTCCGCGACGTCAATGAGGCGGCGCACCGAGTCGATGTGGCGCGGCCGACCGTACGCGGCAAGACCCATGACCTTGTACTCGCCCTCGTTCACCTCGAATCCCAGGTAAGCGGTGAAGGCCGAATAGAACAGACCCAGGGAGTGCGGGAATCGAATCTCACGGAGCAACTCGAGCGTCGTTCCCCGGCCGATCCCGACCGCAGTGGTCGTCCACTCTCCCACTCCGTCCAGCGTAAGGACAGCCGCCTCATCGAACGGTGAGACGAGGAACGCGGATGCCGCGTGAGACAGGTGATGCTCGCCGAACGCCACCTGCGGCTCACGGCCGAAACGATCCCGGATAGTCGCCTGCACCCAGAGTTTGTCGTGCAGCCAGGTGGCGAGCGCCAGTGTGAATGCGCCGCGTGACCGAGGGAAGGTGTCGATGTACTGGGAGAGGATGCGCTCAAACCGCAGGAGCGGCTTTTCGTAGAACGCGACGTGGTCGACCTGTGCCGCGTCAATGCCGGCGACCTCGAGGCAGTAGCGGATCGCTTCGAAGGGGAAGCTCGCGTCGTGCTTTCTTCGGCTAAACCGCTCCTCTTCGGCGGCGGCCACGATCTCGCCGTCGCGGAGGAGACACGCTGCGGCATCGTGGTAGAAGCACGAGATCCCAAGGACGTACACGGTGCCCCTAGTACTGCCGCGAGTGGTCCCTTGGACCGCCGGGAGCGCGCGAGATCCAGTGCGATGCGCCGGAGCCGAACGAGTCAGGTAAGAGATGGCGACGAGTAAGCCGGAGGAGGACCGCCGATACAGCGACCGCGGTCCAGTAGACGACGGCGAGTAGGACCCCGGCCTGCGCCGCGGCCACTTCGGTGAAGTAGCTTCTCAGCACCTCCCTTACCGCTCGCAAACTACAAATATCTCCGCGGTGTGGCGAGGGAACTCTTTGCCAAGCTCGAAAAACCCCTCGATGAGCTGGGGCGGCCACTGCGCCTCGATCTGGCCGTTGCTGAGCGGCTTCAGGAGCACACCGCCCTCCGCGATGATGCGGAGACCGGAGGCGCGAACGTCGGCCGCGAGCGTTTCTGGCGTGTAGACGCGACGATGGCCGATACGGCGGTCACCGTCGTTGAGGTCGGTCGCCGAGGCGAGCAGACCCATCTTCACGCCAACGAGGCGGTGGAGCGAGAGCGCGTTCGGAACGGCGACGAAGATGCGACCGGAGGGGGCAAGCCACCTGGCCGCGCGGCGCAAAATGACGACCGGATCCTCGACGTGCTCGAGGATGTGCGCAGCAAACACGTTGTCATACGTCCGCCCGGGCTCGAACTCCTCGAACAGCGAGGCGAACACGGTCACCTCTGGAAGTCGCTTCCTGATCTCATCCAGGTACGCCGCCACACCGTCGACGACCGCGATATCCGCGAAGCACGGGACGAGGAGCTCGGTCATATGGCCATCGGCGCTCCCCAGCTCGAGAGCGCTCCCCGAGCGGAAATACGGGGCGAACGAGCGTACGCAGAACTCGTGGAGACGAGCGTTCAAGCCGAGCCACGTGCTGTAATGCTTCGACGCTTCGGCGAGGCGCTCCGACTCGGCGGTCATGCCGGCCGCCCTCGCAGGATCGGCAGAAGTTCCTCGAGGGACGCGAGGACGACGTCGGCCGGCGCGCCTTGGTGCGCTCCCACGGCCGCGGCGACGCGGAACGTGCGCGCGCCGATCGCGGCACCGACAAGCATGTCGTGGTCGGCATCGCCGACGAAGACGACGCCCGCTCCGGAGACACCAAGTGCACGCAGCGCGGCGATCGCGCCCTCGGGGTCGGGCTTCGACCTTTGGACCGACTCCCGGCCGACGACGACGGAAGGCAGCGGCCAGCCGAGGCGATCGAAGACGCGCTCGATGGTCGCGACGCAGTTCGCGCTCACGACGGCAATCGGGACAGCGTCGGTCCGCGCCCAGTCCAGCAGCTCCTTGCTTCCTGGCATGGAAACCGCGTCCGGAACAGCACGGAGCTCGTGCCCGCGAATCACCCCGTGGATGCTGGACCGGGCCTCGTCGATACGGTCGCCGGACCAACCGATGGCACGAGCGCGCTCGGGAAGCGCTCGCAGGTCCTCGGCGATCGACCGGAATGTCACGTCGATGCCCCAGCCGGCGGCGAGCCGCGCGAGGTCGGACCGGACCATGCCCCAATTTACCGGCAGTGTGACGAGCGTGCCGTCGAAGTCGATCAGCACGGCGGTCACGCCGGGCGGCTCGACCAAGCCCCCTCCTTCACGAGGCGGTAGCCCATGTCCATCATCCGGACCCAGTAGTAGCCCGCCGGCACGGCGTCGAACTGAGGGAGCTCGGGAAGCGGCTCGCCGTAGGCGAGCTTGACGTAGTAGTGAACCATGTTGCAGCCGGCCTCCGCGATGAAGGTGCTCGTCGTGAAGAAGCGACCGGCATTGATCTCGGTAACGCAGGGAACGCCCGAGGCATTCTCCTTCAGGTCGACGCAGAAGACACCGGTCGCGTCCGGCGCGACAGCCTCCACGGCACGTCGCGCGGTCTCGTTGACATCCGGACGGTGCACGGTGACGGCTACGGAGGGCGTCGAGGTCTGACCGCTTGGCGACAGGTAGCCGAACAGGTACTGGAGGCGTTGTCTCGCTTGGGACGTGATGAGACGGCCGTCCTTCCAGATGCTCTGGAAGGCGAACTCGTCGCCTGGAAGGAACTCGACGAGCATGAAGTCGCTGAGCACGAGCCCGTGCATGTCGCACCAGTACCGGATCCAGCAGTCCGCTTGCTCGAGTCCATCGACCGGCAGACTCGCCCGACCACCGGCACCGCTCTTCGCGCGCACCCACACGCGGGCGTGCCGCGCCCGGAGACGCTCGAACGCTGCGCGCAGCGTCCCTGCATCCTCCACGGCGAAGGACTCTCCGACCGACACGCCCGCCGCGGCCAGCACGCGCGCCAGCTCGAGCTTGTCTCGGCAGATCCGCAATGCTTCGCCGGACGGCAGATACGTCCGTGCGCGCACGAGCGCGCGCCCGTCGCTCAGCGCGACCACCTCGGGATCGGGCTGCGGATGGACAAAATCCACGCGCTCTGCCGCGACGATCCGGTTCAGCGCGTCGATGTAGCCCGGCTCGCCCGCGGGAGGCACGAGGTATCGAGCCTGCACGTCAGCAAGCTCGAGATGGAAAGGTTGCCGATCCGCGCCGACAACGTAATACGGCTCGCCCGACAGCCGCAGCGACGCGATGAAGTTCGCGCTCGCCGCGCCGCCTGCCCCAGTGACGAGGATCCGCTTCAATCCATCTATCCGGCAGTGACGGCAGCTACCGCTTGCGACCGTGACCAAGCCTCGTAGGCGACGATGAGCGCGCTGAGGCCCATTTCGCCGGTCACGGCGACGGGCCCGCCACTGGTTACCGAGCCGATGAAAGAGGCCAGTTCCGCCTGAAGAGGCTCTTCGTGCACCACGGGGATCTCGCGCGTGACCAGGGAGCCGTAACGGGCGAGAAACTCCGCATAGTCAGCGACCTCCCGCAACGAGCTGGTCTCGTACAAGGTCAGCGACTGGGCCGCGTAGTTAAGTTCCGCGTAGCCCGCGGTGCCGGTGAGACAGAGGGTGCGGATCTTGATCGGGGTCACCCAGTTCACCTGGATGACGCACGAGGCCGGCCCGTACGCGAGAAGGAGGTCGGCCCAATCGTTGTGATCGAGGTGCCAGGCCCTGCCGCTCATGACCGCCCGGAGCTCCGGGCGTCGTCCAAGGAGCAACGACACGACGTCGATATCGTGCACGGCCAGGTCGACGATGACGTTCGTTTGCGGCGCGCGTGGCGGGAGCACACCGACTCGGCGCGTGGCAACCGAGAGCACGTCGCCAAACGTACCCGCTTCAACAAGGTCCTTGAGCGCCCGGACCGCCGGGTTGAAGCGCTCCACGTGACCCACCGCCAGCGGAAGGCCCGCGCGGCGCGCCAGCTCGACGATCTCCGCGCCCTCCGCGGGCGTGCCGGCGATCGGCTTCTCGACGAGGAGGGCGACGCCTGCACCAATCACGTCGCGTGCGACGGCGAGGTGCTCCGCGGTCGGCACCGTTACCGAAACGGCGTCGGGAGCCTCGTGCGCCAAAAGGACGCGGTGATCTTCGTAGGCGCGGCAGTCGAACTCGCCGGCCACGCTGCGTGCGCGGGCGCCATCGACGTCGGCCACGGCGACGAGGCGGCAGTTGGCGAGCCCACGATAGATGCGCGCATGCTGCCGACCGATGTGACCGGCACCGATGACCGCGATCCGCAGTTCGCTCGGCACGAAATGGCGCTCCTTCTCGGCGTGATCGATGCGCACGGCACCGCGATTCTAGGTGATGCCTCGCGATTCACATGCGAGAATGAAGCTGAGATGCGCGCATGAGTGCGGCCGTTGTGGACGGAAGCGCTGCCGCCGAACGCCCACTGCGCATCATCCTCGCGGTGAACGACCTGTCGGTGGGCGGCGCGGAACGCAACGCCGTCGACTTCGCGACCGCCCTACGACGTCACGGGCACACCGTGCGGGTCTTCTCGGGCCCAGGCCCGCTCGCGGCTGGACTGGAGGCGGAAGGTGTCGCGCGCATCGGAAGGGGTGCGCAGATCCGCCGCCCTTGGTCGGTCCTGCAGGCTGCGGGAGAGCTCGCCGCGATGGCCCGCGGACGTGACGTAGACATCGTGCACGCGTTCATGGCCTCCTCGTCCGTCGCCGCCACCTTCGCGGGGCTGATGCAGCGAGCGAGCGGGCGGCGGCGGCCGGCCCTCGTCGCCTCGGTGCCGGGACTGGCGCAGCACCCGAGCGAGCCGCGCTGGCTCAGCCACCTCCGGCTCCGGTTCCTCTCTGCCGGTCCGGACATCGTGCTCGCCCCCTCCACATCCATTCACGACCTGCTCATCACGCTCGGCGTGCAAGAGGCGCGGATCCGGGATATCGAGTTCAATGCGGTGCGGCTCGACCGGTTCGGCATGACGGGTGCGCCTTCCGGCCTGCCCGCCAAGCTCGGCTTGGCGGCGGGCGACCGGGTCGTCTGCGCTGTGGCGCGCCTCCACCCGGTGAAGGGCCTCGACCTGGTCCTGAGGGCCGCGCCGGCGGTACTCGCGCGCGTGCCGAACGCGCGGTTCCTGTTCGTGGGAGACGGGCCGCAGCGCGCGGCCCTGGAGGCACTCGCCGCGAGGCTGGGGGTGGCCGACGCGGCACTCTTCGCCGGCGAGCGCATAGACGTACCGGAGATCCTGTCGCTCGCGACGGTCGTCGTGCAGACCACGTTCGGTCTCGGGGGACCCGGGCTCTCCAGCCTCGAGGCATTCGCCTCCGGGCGGCCCGTAGTCGGATTCGAAACCGCCGAGCGGCGGGCGGCGCTCCGCGACGTCGACGCGGCGATCCTCGTGCCGGACGGCGACGTGGCCGCGCTGGGGAGTGCTCTCGCCGACCTTCTTGCCGACCCCGGCCGAGCGGCACGGATGGGCGAGAGTGCTCGCGAGCTCGTCCGTAACCGGTACGACATCGACGTCGTCGCGACCCGCTTGGAGGCCATCTACCGCGAGGCGGTCACCTCGCGCGATCCACGCTGACCGCCGCGCCGCAGCCGGATCCGATCGCGGAGCCCGCGGAGCGCTCGATAGCCTCCCCGCCCGAGGAGCGTGCTCGCCAGGAGCCGGATCAGCGCGCGATAGAGCTCGCGATGTCGGAGGAGCAGCCGATCCGCAGCGAACGCCCGGGCGAGCGCGCTGAAGCCCTCGGGGGCCTCGAAATGCGCGAACCGCCAGGAAGCCAGAAGCAGGTACGCGGCGGCGTGAGAACGCCCCCGCATGCCACGCGCGTCAGCTGGGCCGTACACGATCGCGCGGTCCACGACGTCGATGAGCTCCAGCACCTGCGTCTCGAGGACCGCCGCCCTCGTGAGGTGGAGATTGCCGGGGTGGATCCGGTACGCATAGAGCGGCTCTGCGACATAGGCCACGTCGTGCCGCGCCGCGATGCGCAGCCAGAGATCCCAGTCAACCGAGTACATCATGGAGACGTTGTAGCCACCCGCCTCGTCGAATTGCTCGCGCCGGATCATCGTGCCCGAGTGGTGCACGTGGTTGTTCAGAAGCAGCCGCCGGAATGCCCTGCCGGACGGCATGACGTTCGACGTCCGGTCCACGCGCTGGGTGCCCAGCGAGCGGCCCTGGCTGTCGATCAAGTCGAACGCGCTGTGCACGAAGCCGGCCGCGGGGTGCCGCTCGAGCAGGTCCACGCAGACGCCGAGCGCGTCGCGGCTGAGCGCGAGATCGTCGCCATCGACTGGAACGAGGTACCGGCCCGTCGCAGCCGCCATCCCGTCGCGATAGCTACGGGGCGCCTTCGTGTTCTCCGCATGCCTGATGAGGTGCCGCACTTTCGGCTCACTTCGGTAGCGCTCGACGATGTCCCAGGTCCGATCCGTCGAAGCGTCGTCCACGACGATGATCTCAATCTCTTCGATCGGAAGCGACTGCGACAGGAAGCTCTCGATGCACTCGGCGACGTACCGCTCATGGTCGTGCGTGAAGATCGCGACGGAGACCGTGGGCCTCATTCGGAAACCGGTGTGCCGGTGGTCCGGTCCCGATTCTGGAGGACGCGCCACTGGTGCGGCACGACCACCACGCCATGCTCGAGCGCGTTCGCGTCGAAGCCCGTGCCGAAGGCGTCGGCGAGCGTGATCCCAAACGTCGCGGCATCCTCCCAGAGATCCCAGCGGTACCACTTCGCGACGCTGATCGAGAGCCACAGACGGTATCTCCCGCTCGTGAGCCAGAGCGGACCGATCGCGCACTCGATGACGTGAGCGTCGCGGTCAAAGTACACATCCTGCTGCGGATTGGCAGTGCCGTAGCAGGCACGCTCTCCACGCTCGTTCTGGATCGCCCACTCGATCGTAAAGGCGTCGGCCGGAGCCTCACCATCCAGGGTCATGACGAGCCGCAGCGTCTCGCCGCCGACGAACGTGTTCGTCGGCTCATCGAGCTCGTTGCGCGTCTCGACTCGCGAGAACCAAGTGAGCTTGGACTTCGTTTCCTCGGCTGGCCGGATGAACACACCACCGCCACCGACCGCGGCGCGATAGGCGACCTCTTCGTAGCTGCCAACCACCTTGGCGGCGGGACCGTCCTCCACGATACGGCCGTCGCCGAGCCAGATCACGCGCTCGCAGAGCTGCCGGATGCTGCTCATGTCGTGGCTCACGAAGAGCACCGTCCGGCCACCGCGGCTGACCTCACGCATCTTCCCGAGGCAGCGAAGCCTGAATTGGAGATCGCCGACCGCAAGAACCTCGTCGACGAGCATGATCTCGGTGTCGAGGTGGGCGGCGACGGCGAACGCCAGGCGAAGGTACATACCGCTCGAGAAGTGCTTCAGCGGGGTGTCGACGAACCGTTCGACCTCGGAGAACTCGACGATCTCATCGAACCGGCGTGTGATCTCGCTACGCCGCATGCCGAGGATCGTTCCGGCCAGGAAGATGTTCTCGCGACCGGTGAGCTCCGGATGGAACCCGGTGCCGACCTCGAGGAGCGAGCCGACGCGGCCGTGGACCTCCGCATAGCCGCCGGACGGATCGGTGATGCGCGAGAGGATCTTGAGCAAGGTGCTCTTGCCCGCACCGTTCCGGCCGATAATGCCGACGACAGTGCCCGCCGGAACGTCGAGGTCGATCTCGCGCAGCGCGTAAAAGCGATCAGCCTGCGCCCCCGCCCGCGCGCGCCGGAACGGAGCGCGCGCGATGTCGCCGAGCGACTCGCGCAGCGTGCGGTAGGCGGCCACCGTCGGACCGTCGCCGAGACGCTGAGAGGCCGCAGCCACGACCCGGTAGTGCTTCGACAGACCGACCGCGTGAATGGCGAGTAGCGGGGTGCCCGTCATATGGAACAATGGGCCGGATGGCCGGCGCAGGAGATTCCGATAGCCTCATGTTAGCGACGGCCCCGGCGCGCGTGCCGACGTTCGTCGTGAAGCCGTCGAGCGGGTGGCGCTTCCTCGATCTGGCCGAGCTCTGGCACTACCGCGAGCTCGTCGTGTTCCTTGCCTGGCGGGACATCAGCGTCCGCTACAAGCAGACCGCCCTTGGCGCCGCATGGGCGCTCATCCAGCCGCTCTTCCTCATGCTCGTCTTCACGCTCGTGTTCGGGGTGATCGCGAAGCTGCCGTCGGACGGGATCCCGTACCCCCTGTTCGCCTATGCCGGCCTCCTTCCCTGGCAGCTCTTCGCATTCGCCCTCACGGAGGCAAGCAACAGCGTCGTCGCGAACGAGCGGCTCATCACGAAGGTCTACTTCCCGCGGATCATCATCCCCCTCGCGTCGGTGATCGTGGGTCTCGTCGACTTCGCGGTGGGGCTGGTCGTTCTCGCCGGACTCATGCTGTTCTTCCGCGTTCCGCCCGGGCCGATGTTCTGGGTGCTTCCGATCTTCATCCTCCTCGCCCTCCTCACCGCCCTCGGCGTCGGGATGTGGCTCGCCGCTCTGAACGTGCAGTTCCGCGACGTGCGTTACACGCTCCCGTTTCTGACGCAGATCTGGCTCCTCGCGACTCCGGTCATGTACCCGAGCAGCATCGCGCCGGAGCCGTGGCGGAGCCTCCTCGCGCTCAACCCGATGAGCGGGGTCGTCGATGGCTTCCGCTGGTCTCTCCTCGGCGCGGGCCGCGCGCCCGACGCGTTCCTTGCGATATCCCTCGTGACGTGCGTCGCCCTCCTCGTGAGCGGCATCTTCTACTTCCGGCGCATGGAGCGCACGTTCGCCGACATCATCTAGGACTGGGCTTGCTCGCGACGAAGCAGTAGCTCTGACCGAAGCTGCGCAGCGGCCACCTGCGACCCCAGCGGGTGACCACCGGCATGAGCCACCGCTGCACGCGTTGCGTGAGTCCCTCGCTGAAGAAGGCCACGTAGTACTCGAGGTTGTTCGTGAAGCGCCGCTCGATCACGAATCCCTCACGCTCGAAGAGTGCGTCCCACGTTCCTGGTGACGACCGCACGAGCTCGGCGAGGTGGCTCGGGTACTCCCCGTGCACCCGATACGTCAGCACACCGCGAAGCCACCCACCGAACTCCGCGCGCGTCCGCGGCCGCGCGGCGGGGCTCCGGACCCGCGCTCCGAGCATGGACCTGAGCGGCGTCCACAGGATCGTAGCTTTCACGATCTGTCGCGGCGCATCCACGAAATAGGAGCGCAAGGCTCGGAACAGCTGCTCGGGGCGGTTCGGCACGTTCGTGATGACGACGCCTCCTGTACGCAGCACGCGTCGGATCTCGCGGACCGTGGCGGCCCGATCTGGGATGTGCTCGAACACGAATGAGGAGAACACGACGTCGACCGACCCGTCGCGGAGCGGAATCTGCTGCCCCCGCCCACAGACGAACGCGAGCCGGCCCTTCGCGTCAGCCCGCGCGAGCGCCGCGGCCTGCGCGAAGTCTCCACCGTGCACGGTGGTCGTGTTGAGGAGGTCAGTGCAGATGACGCGCGACGCGAGATCGGTGAGGAGGAATGAATGCCCAGAGATGCCGCCGCCTATCTCGAGCACAATGCCACCGAGTTCGACGCCTGCTTGCGCGAGGATAAGGTCGAGCTCGTTCCGCCGGTAGCGGAGAAACGATTCCGGCGGTCCGCCGTGCGCCCCAAGGTGCCGGACGAGTGCGTCGAAGGTGGCGTCGCTCGTGCGGCGCGCGATCGGACTCACCGCTGCGCTCGCTCAGCGCGATCCCGGGCGCGACGGTCGAAGAACCGGTCGAAAGCCTCGCGGTAGCCTGCCCGCACCGTGTCACGATCGTGGTGCGCGAGCGCGAACGCTCGGGCGGCGCGACCCAGCGTTACGGCGCGCTCGCGATCATCGAGGAGGGCCGCGACCTCGCGGGCCATCGCCCCCCAGTCGCCGAAGGGTACGAGGATGCCGGTGCGCCCGTGCTCGATGACCTCGTCGTGCCACTCCCAGTCGTAGGCCACGATGGGCGTTCCGGAAAGAGCGGCTTCGACGAGCGTGAATCCCATGTGGGGCCCCACGATGACGTCGGCCGACGACATGAGCGCGGGAAGGGTGTCGAGCGGCAAAGCCCGGGCGATCCTCAGCCTGTCGGAAACGCCAAGCTCGGCGGCGAGCGCGCCGAGCTCCGCCTCCAGCGGCCCGTTGCCGGCCATCACGAGCACCACGTCCTGCCCATGCTGCCGAAGCCACTCGAGCAGGTGGACGAGGCCGGACACGTGCTTGTCGGCGGAGATGCGGCCGACGTACAGCACGATCCGCTCACCGCCCGGCGCGTACCGGGCGCGCACGTCGGGTCGGGTCGTGGGATCGCTGTAGTAGGCAGGGTCAGCGACGACGCGGCCGAGGATGAGCTTGGTGCGATCGGCGCCGTTTGCGATCCCGTACTCGGCGTAGAAGCGTCGGTCGGCGAAGAGCACATCGGCGTTCCGCCACACCAGCCGTTCGATCGCCTTGCTCAGCGGCCGGGTTCGATACACCGCGCCCCCGGGAACGACACCCAGCATCTCGTGGTCAAGGTCATAGTGCCGGGTCGCCTGCACCGAGTAGGGCACGCCGGTGAGCCTCGAGAGGATCAACGCGCTCGGCCCAAGGAAGAACGGCTCGGTCGCTTCGATGAGCGCGACACGCTCGCGGCGCATCGTGGAGAGCGCGAACAGGAGATACGCGAGCCACCGGATGACGGTACCGACGATGTGGAGACCAAGCCGGTCGAACCAGGCGACCTCCGGCACGTCGAACTCGATGACCCGGTGCCGGGGCGAGAGCCGAAGCTGGCTCCGCTGCCCCGTCGGGAAGAGGATGACGATCACGTCGTCGAACGCGCCGCCCCGGTCGCTCAGCACGCCGGACAGGATGTCGCCGACCGCGTTCCGCCCGTGCATGAGCGCGATCGATCCGTAGTTGAGGTAGAGGACGGTGCGGCAGCGCACTGTCAATGTCAGGCGCTCGTCGCCACGGCGACGATCGCCCCTCCGCGATGCTCGCGGTGCTGAATCCGCCAGCTATTCCGCGCGAGGTGGTCCTCGAGCATCGCCCGGGTGTACTCGCGCACGTGATCCTCATCGGAGTAGAACGCCGCACCCATCCACCGCCTGGCGGTGTTCACCGGATCGGATTCCGCGTCCGGCACCTCGACAAGGATGGTCGCGGTGACGTCGTGGAGCGCGGTGAGCAGGCCATCCACATCCCCAATGTGCTCGAGCACATGAATGAGGAGCGCGACGTCGAATCGTTCGCCGCCGACCTGCTCATGGAGCGGCATCGTGATGTCGCCGACGACGTAGGACACACGGTCGCCCGTGGTGAGCGCGCGGGCCCGTTCGATGAGATCGCGATTCGTGTCGATGCCGACGACCCGCCCCGCATGCGGCGCCGACGCGCGCGACCAGCGGCCGGTGCCGCAGCCAAGGTCGAGCACGCTGCCGCCGGCGGGCAGCCAACGCATAAGCACATCCTCGGAGAGGGCCATGGCGTGCTGATGAAACGGCTCACCGTAGACCTCACCTGCGAGCTCGAAGGCGATCCGGCGCAGAATCCAGGCCTCATCGGCGGTGAAGCGAAGCATCCGTTCGCGCCCGATAATCTGCCGCAGGACGCCCGCGAGCCGGTAGGTCCCCGCCGCGAGCAATGTGCGCGGCTTTCGTCGCTGAAACTCGAGGTCCTGATCGCCGCCCGAGAGGGTCAAAGTGCGCTCTGAAGGTCGAGGAAATGATTGGCACCGTGCTGACGCACTGACCGATAACCGCGCGAGCGCAGAAGCTCCAAGACGTCGCCACCCGCCAGATCCACCCAGTGCTGGTAGAATTCGATGACAAGCGCTCGCGGCCAGAGGGCACGGGGCGCGTCCGCGAAGAATCGATCGAGAACCCGATACTCCATGCCTTCAATGTCGATCTTCGCCGCGGCCACACCCTCCACGTGGTGGGTCAACAGGATTTCGAGGAGCGGTGCACATCGCACCTCGATGGACCCGTCCAGCGGATAGAGAAATGAATGCCCCCCGGTGTTGCCGGACTCGTTGCGGCTGAGCTTGAGGACTTGCGTCCGGTCGGCAACGCCCCGCTCTTCAACGGTCACATTTGCGATGCCATTGAGACCCAGGTGGTAGTGCAGTCGCCGACAGTTGTCAGGGTCGGCCTCAATGGCAAGGACTCGCCCTCGCGCCCCGACGACGCGTGACATGTACAGCGCGTAGAAGCCGATGTGGGAACCTACGTCAAGGAACGTTTCGCCGGGCCGAACGCGCCGGCTGAGGTAGGCCAATTCCCTTGCGTCGTACAGCTGCGGCAAGAAGAGGAACTCTCCCTCAAGGTAGTCAGAGGGGCCCAGGGCCATCTGTGCACCGTTGACATGCGCCAGCACATACGGTCGCGCCCGACGCAGATAAAAGCGCTGGATGAGCCGAGCAAGCACTCCGGCGCCGCGCACTCGTGGGAGATGCTGACTGACGGCGAGGAGCATGCGGAGTTCGATATCAGGACGCGCCGGATCAACCCCAGTCATGACCGACTGGGGAATCCGCACGAAACAACGGAGGGCACCGGACGTAGATTCAACAAGCTAGGCCCAGTTCCCTCAAAGTGGCGCTCGTGCGACACGTGAATAGCCAGTTGCGGTCGTCTGGCGATCCAACGATGTGCTCATTTCGTACGAGACCCCGCGGAGTCAAGAGATAGAAGCGGTATCCCAGAGGCTCAAGCATCGCTTCCAGTTGCGGTTCGGTCTGCCAACCCGGCAGAACCTCACAGACGATGTCAGGTCGACACGTGGCCAAGGTCGCGGACATCCCGCGGATGACGGCAGGCTCGGTGGTCTCCGTGTCGATCTTCACAAGATCTACCTCCGTCACGGCCCGCTCCCTGAGGAACGAGTCGAGACGAGCGATTCGAACCACCTCTTCGATTGGGTCCTTGAACCCATGGAGGAACGCGTGAGCGAGGCTCGAGCATGCGGGCATCGATGAAGGCGGCAGGACAATGGACGCTGAACCGTCTCGGTCACCTGCCGCCGCACGGACGCATTCGACATTCGAAAGCCGATTCATTGCAATGTTCCTCTGGAGCCGGGCGTGGATCGCCAGAACCGGCTCGAAAGCGAACACACGACCAGCGGGGTTCGCCAGGCCGGCAAGAACGGCGTGGAACCCGACATGGGCACCGACATCCAATGTGCACCGGGAGCGAGTCGCGAGCTTGAAGAGAACGGACGACGTCTCGGGCTCGTAGCCTGCCCAGCCCCGCCAGTAGAGGTCGTTCGCGATCATGTCGTCGCCAGGTGACCAGAGCCGGAACGCAGCACCGGTCGGCAACCGAAGAACGGTGGTCCCCGACCTAGGGAGCCACCGGATCAATCTGCCGGGATCTCGACCGAGCACGCTGAAGAGTGCATGCAGCGCTGAGGTAGCGAGCCAATTCAATGGTTGCGGAAGACGAAGCGCTTTCAGAAACCGCTTCAACGGGTTCAGTGGGCCTCCGACGCCGTCGGCCGTGCGGGCGCTGATGCGTTCACACACTCCCGGAACCACAGCTCGAGCATGAGGAGTGACCACACCAGCGAGGTGTGATCGGAGCGCTTCGTGAGATGATCGTTCACGATGGCCCGAACCCCTCCTGACTCGAGATAGTCCGCGGCGTGGCCGCTCGGCGAAAGCACGAGATCCTGGAGCATCTCGCGGAGCGGCCCACGCAGCCACCGGCCGACCGGTACGCCGAATCCCATCTTCCCGCGCGCGAGGATCTCGCCGGGAAGGATACCGCGCATCGTGGAGCGGAGCAGGACCTTCGAGGTCCCGATCGACATCTTGTACGACCGCGGCAGGGCGCTCACGAACTCCACGAGCCGATGGTCGAGGAACGGGGCGCGCGCCTCGAGCGAGCTCGCCATCGTCGCGATGTCCATCTTCGCCAGGAGGTCTCCGGGAAGGTAGCTGAAGAGATCCGTCGCCATCGCGCGCTCGACCGGATCGACGGCCCCGCCGAGCGATGCGGCAGCGGCGAGCGCGCGGGCCGGATCGCACGTGAGCCCGCGAAGCCGCGTTCCGAAGACGGCGGCGCGGCGCGGCCCGGTGAAATAGCCCATCCAGCGGAAGTACCGTTCGTCGGGTGAGGTGCCGAGCGCCGCCGCGAGGCGCAGCACACGCGCCGGGAGCCGGTGGCCGCGAAGCCGCCCGAGCGTGGCGCGCGCGAAGAGGTCGGCCCCCCCGCCGAGCCCGGGCACCCGATCGACGAACGATGCGAGCCTCACCGCGCGGTAGCGGTCGTACCCGGCGAACAGTTCGTCGCCCCCGTCGCCGTTCAGCACGACGGTGACGTGCTCCCTGGCCATCTTCGCCACGTAGTACGTCGGGATCGCCGAAGAGTCGGCGAAGGGCTCGCCAAAGTGCCGCGCGAGCATCGGCAGGACCGCGACCGCGTCGGGCCTGACGATCTGCTCGTAATGCTCGGTCCCGTAGGCCTTGGCGACGATGCGGGCATAGCGGAGCTCGTCGAAACCCTCCTCGGAGAAGCCGACCGAGAAGGTCTTGACCGGTCGATCGCTGTGGCGCGCCATGAATGCCACGACCGTGCTCGAGTCGAGGCCGCCCGAGAGGAGCACGCCGAGCGGCACGTCGCTGATGAGCCGGAGGCGCACCGCCTCGTCGATCTCCGCCCGGAGCCGCTCTTCTGCCTCCCCCTGCGTGAGGCGCAGCTTCGGTTCGAAGCGCGGGGTCCAGTACCGGTCGATCTGCGGTGCGTTCCCTTCGTCGAGCACGAGGCGACTTCCAGGCGGCACCTTTCGGATCGCGGCGAACGCGGTGCGCGGCGCCGGGACGTAGCCGTAGGTGAGGTACTCCGCGATCGCCTCGTCGTCCACGGCCCGCGACGTGTCCTCAAGGGCGAGAAGCGCCTGGATCTCCGACGCGAAGCGAAGGCCAGCGGCGTCGTGGAGATAAACGAGCGGCTTCTTCCCGAGCGGATCACGCGCGAGCACGAGCCGCCGGCGACGCGAGTCCCAGACCGCGACCGCGAACATCCCCCGCAGCTTCTCGACGAAGGCGGGGCCGTGCTCCTCGTAGAGGTGCGGGAGGACCTCCGTGTCGCTTCGGGTTCGAAGGACGTGGCCACGGCCGATGAGGTCCTGCCGCAGCTCCTCGAAGTTGTAGATCTCGCCGTTCTGGACCGCGATGACGGTTCCGTCCTCGTTCGCCATCGGTTGATGGCCGCCGGTGAGGTCGATGATGCTGAGCCGGCGGGCGCCGAGGCAGGCCCCGGCGAGGAACGCAATGCCTTCGTCATCGGGGCCGCGGTGGGCGAGCCGCCCGAGCATGGTGGCGACCCGCGCCGCCGAACGCTCGGGCGGGTCGGGCATGACGAGGCCGGCGATCCCGCACACCTAGTCGAGCTCCTCGAACGACGAGCGGCCGCCGACCAGGCGGGCGAGCGGCTCGACCGAGACGTGAAGCGCGGCGGCCGCCGTTGCGAGGAGAAGGCGCGCCCGGAGCGGAAGCGAGCAGCCACGACCGAGGGCCGGGCGGAGGATCCGCCACGCATCGGTCCGCCGGCCCTCCAGGAGGAGGATGCGAGTCGACTGCCAGACCATGTGACCGTAGGCATCGTCCCACGATCGGCGGACGGCCGACTCGTTGGGCAAATCAGGCCTGTGGAGCCGCCCGACGACCTCCAGCGCGAGCTCCCGTGAGAGGTCCACCCCCTCGAAGTGCCGGCCCGCGAGGCGGAAGGTCCCCGCCCCGCCATGACGGCGCCAGATGCCGACCACCTCGTCCTGGTAGTGGAAGAGTCCGCGCTCGGCGAGGGCGAGGAAGGTCGGGTGATCAAAGTGCGGCGTCGTGCCGAGCTGCCGGAAGCCGCCGATCGCATCGAGTGCCGTCCGCCTCAGCACCGTGGTGACTGGCATGATGTAGCTCGCACGGAGCAGGCGCGGCAACGCGTCGTAGCGGCCGCGCGGCAGCCGAAGGCCGGGCCCGACGCGCCGCTGGAGCGCGGCGCCGCGCGCGCCGATGACCGCATACGGTCCGTGGGAGACGACCACGTCGCTCGACGAGAACACCCCACGCTGTCGCGCGAGCTTATCGGTCGGCCATAGGTCGTCACCCTCGAGAAGCGCGATCAGGTCGCCCGTGCACTCCGCGAGGCCACGATCGTAGGTCGCCGCAAGCGCCATGAGCCCGCGGTGCGGGAGCTCGATCACCTTGATCCGAGGATCGCCGACGCCCCGAGCTTGCGCGACTGTGTCATCGGACGAGCCGTCGTCGACGACGACGATCTGCTCGGGCGGATCCGACTGGCCGAGCGCGCTCTGCAGCGCGTCGGCGACGAACCGTCCATGGTTGTAGGTGACGACGAGCGCGCTCACGCGCATCCGGCGGTCTCCACGAAGAGGCGCTCGAGCCGGTCCGCGACTTGCTCCCAATCGAAGCGCTCAACGACCACGGTGCGCCCGCGCGCGCCGAGCGCGGTGAGCAGGTCGGGGTCGCCGAACAGCCGGCCGGTCCGGTCGGCGATCTGCCCCGGCTCGACGCCGTCCGCGATGAGCCGCTCGTCGACCAGCCGCAGCATCTCGGGGATGCCGCCGCGCGGCACGCCGACCACGGGCACGCCGCAGGAGAGACCCTCGAGCAGCGAGAGGCTCCAATTCTCGACCTCGCTCGTGCACAGCTGGACATCCGCGGCGCGGTACCGCAGCTGAAGCTCGTCGCCTTCGCGGTAGCCGTCGAACCGCACGGCGTCCACAAGCCCGAGCTCGGCCGCGAGCGAGCGGAGCGACTCGAGCTCCGGGCCGCGACCCACAACGACCAAGACGTAGCGGGTGTCGCGCGCGCGGAGCAAGGCGAGCGCGCGGAGCGCGCGGTCGTACCGCTTGATGGGCATCAGACGACCGACCGCGATGAGTACGCGCGCATCGAGCGGGAGGTCGAGGGTCCGGCGGGCGGCCGCGCGATCGCCGGGAGAGAAGAACTCCGTGTCGACCCCGGTGCTGATGACCCGGATCTTCTCATCAGGAGCGCCGAGCCGCTCGACGATCTCGCTCCGCGAGTGGGGACTCACCGCGACGATCGCGGTGGCGGACCGGAAGATGAGTGTCTCGAGGTAGACGACAAATCGCTGGAGCGGAGCTCCGAGGAGCCGCCGTGGCGAGCGCGCGCTGCGGACGCGCTGCACCGCGTCCGACTGGAACCGCCCGTGATAGATGTAGATCGTCGGAGTGCGCCGACCGACGCTGGCGAAGAAGTGGCCGAAGCCAACCTCGTAGGAGGAGAGCACGATGAGGTCGGGGGGCCGTTCCCGGCATGCCCGACGGACGGCGAGCCTCGAGAAGAGCGCATTCCCGAAGAACGTCTCGAACGGCGTTCGACGCGATACGGGGTAGTGGACGAGCTGGGCGTCCGTCGGCCCGGGGAGCGGTCCACCAAGGGACGGCGTCACCACGCGCACCCGATGGCCACGCCGGGCGAGCCGACGCGTGACCTCCCAAGGATACCGGTTGCCGCCGAAGTCGGCCGGACGGAAGAGGCTGCGCACGTAGAGGAGGTCGAGCCGAGGTGTCCCGCCTATCATTCTCTCCATCAGGCTTTCGATCGCCCTCCAGCCCCAGCCCGCCACCCTCGAACGGTACCGATGGCCGCTGGGCGCGCTGGCGGTCGCGACGGTCGCCGCCACGGCGCTCGCGGGCGGCGCCGGTGGGCTCATTGTGCTGGTCGGCGCCCTTCTCTGCACGATGGCGTTCACCCGCACATTCACACGGCGCGGCTCCGACGCCAGTTTCGTTGAGACCGTCGTTCTCGTCGGCTTCGCGGCGCACGCCTTGTTCGCAGCCGTCCTCCACCTTGTCCTCGTCGCGCGCGGGACGGGCGGCGCGCTTTTCGATGACGACAGCGGCTACGTAAGGCTCGCGTCACTCATCGCGCAGACATGGCACGGCGAGAGCGTCGTGGTCGCGTACGACCCGTCGACCGTGAACTCGTACGTGTACATGGCGTCAGCGATCTTCTGGTTGTTCGGACCGAACGTATTCGCGCTAAAGCTCGTGAACGTCACGCTCGGCGTCGTGATCGGCCTCTTTGTGCACCGCACGGCTGACCTTTTCTTCGGGAAGCATGCCGCCCGCGCGGCGCTCCTCGGACTGCTGCTATTCCCGTCGCTGACGCTCTGGTCGAGCCTGGCGCTCAAGGATGCATTCACGTTCGTCTTGTCCATGATCGTCGTGTGGAGCGTGACCGAGTTCATTCGAACGCGCCGCTACGCTCTCCTCCTCGTTGCGACGCTCGCGCTCCTGCCGATCGAGAGCGCCCGGCAGTACATCTTCATGGTGTTATGCGTGGCCGCCATACCGGCGACGTGGCTCCTTCTCGTTGGGAAGAAACGACTCGCCTTGAGTGGCGCGATCTTGATAACAGTCGGATCGCTGTTCTTGTTGAATATGACGATCAACCTCTTCACGATCGACCGCATGGTCAACCTCGAGGTTACTCGACGCAACATGGCCGAGGGCGCGCGCACTTCGTTCATCGAGCCAACACGGGTCGTGCAGGGCGAGGAGGGCTCGCGCTTCGTCGTCACGGTCCCGAATGCCACGCCCGACCCCGGACGCACCCCGGAGGTTATCGTCGCGGCCCCTGGCACGCATCTTATCTTCTCAGGACGGCCGAGCGAAGCTGCGAACCCGCCGCCGAACAGCGTGGCAGTGAAGCCTGGCGATATCGTGGTCGTGGGTTCCGCCCCCCCCACGGCGGCCGCTCCGGCGACCGCAGTCGCTCCGATTGCAACTCCTGGTCCGGGCGTCACCACGCCCGCGCCGCAATCCATGATCATTCCCCAGACGGGCTCGGCGTTCATCGAGTCGCCCGCAGAACAGGCCAGCGCACTGCAACGGATCTGGAACGGCGTCTCGCACCTGCCGAAGGGCGCGGCCTATCTCATCGGCTCGCCGTTCCCGTGGGACGTTCGCTCCGCAGCGACAGCGGCGCTCATGTTCGACCTCATCGCCTGGTACCCGACAGTCATCTGCGCGTTCGTCGGGATTTTCGTGCTTGCGCGGCGGCGCGCGAAGGACGCGGCGTACGCCTTCCTCGTCCTCATCGCCATCGCAGGGATCTTGAGCCTCATCGAGGGGAACGTGGGGACACTCGCACGGCACCGGGGGATGATCGTCCCACTCGCACTCATCTTCGCGAGTGGGGGGGTCGGCCCTGTTGTTCGGTGGATCGGCGCGCGCTCGTCGCGGCTGGGTGCGGTCCTCGATCGGGTGCCCGGGGCTACCTGACCCGGCGCGCGCTCGCCACCATGCTGCCACCTCGGTACCACCATGCGAGTGGCACGAGGAGCCAAGCGAGCCATCCAGCAAATCGCTCCTTGACCCGGATGAAGGTCCGGATGTCCTGATTCCCGGACGTGGCGTGCGGCACCGAGCGCTCACGACGTCTCAAGAGGCGAACGATCGCGCCGGTACGCGTGCGATCGAGGATGAGCGCCTGCAAAGCTATCTGGGCCGGGGAGAGGTGGATTTTAATATCAGACAGACCGGCGCGCTCAAGAGCGTATCTGAGCGACCTTGGACTCCAGCGCGTGAGGTGATTCGGCGGGGTGTCGATGTAGCGCGGCGGATGCGGGAGACCCAGTCGGTTCGGGGTGGACAGAATGAGCGTCCCCCCAGGCTCCAAAAGTGAGCATGCGGTCCGCAAAAGGTCGAGTGGGCGCTCGACGTGCTCGATGACCTCGAACATGGTGACGGCGTCAAAACGGTCACCGCGTCCGGAGAGCTCATCGATCGACGCGACCGAGACGCGCCCGTCGCCGTAGCGCCGCTCCGCGGCCGCCACCAGCTGCGAGGAGTGGTCGATCCCCCGAGCGTTGATGCCGTTAAGCGCTGCCGCATGGACGAAGCGTCCGTCCGCCGAACCGATGTCGAGGAGCGTCCGCGTGCCCTCAGGGATGCAGGCGAGCCCACAGCGGTGATACCAACCAAGCCAGTCCACGATCGAGGTTGCCACGTAGATCTCGCTCCGTTCATAGAACGAAGCGTCGGCTTCCCGCGTTGCGTTCCAGGCCTGCAGGTCGCACACGGGACAAGCGAACAGCGCATGTGCTCCCTCGCGATCCACCGGCCGCGCGTCAAGCGTCGCCTTACAAACGGGACAGGTTCCAATTTCGGTCATGTGGGCCGACTAGCGCTCGGGGACGCGCAGCGTGGGATCGCTGGGGCGCAAGACCGCGGAACGTATACCGGACCGCGGAAGGCGCTGCACGCCCCAGATGAACCAGCGGAGGTACTCGACGACCCATGGACCCACCCTGAAGGTCGACTGTCCGCCGTACAGGCGGTCGATGGAGATGATCGGCACCTCGCCGAGCTGGAATCCGGCGACCTCGGCCTTCATCGCGAGCTCGAATGCCACAACCCAGCCAATCGGACGCGCCTCGATCGTAACCCGATCGAGCAGGTCCCTGCGGAACATCTTGATGCCGGTCGTCGAGTCGGTGAGCTGCGAGCCGGCGAGGCGATGGAAGAGCTGGTTCGCGAGGCGCGAGAGCACACCGCCGACCCATGACCCGCCGAGACGGCGGCCGCCCGCGGCGTAGCGGGTGCAAGAAACGAGGTCGCAACCCTGCTCCATGAGTGCGAGCATGTCGTCGATCGCGAGCACGGGCCCGACCTCGTCGGCCGCAAAGATGAGCACGTAGCGACCGCTGGACGCCGCAATTCCGGTACGGATCGCGTTCGCGACGCCGGCGCCGACGCGGTTATGGACGGCGCTCACATTCGGGTAGCGTCCGCGGATGCTCTCGACCGCGGCGGGAGCATCGTCGTCTTCTCGGTCATATACGACGACAACTTCGTGTGACGCGTCGACCATGCCCTGAAGCATCTTGAGCATGACGCGCAGGTTGATCCCTTCGTTGCGCACCGGAAGCAGCACCGTGAGAGTGGGCGGAGCGGCCGCCCCGGCGAGACCGTCCATCGACTCAGCGGCTCGCGAAGAAATCGCGGATGAGGCCGCAGACCGTGGCAACCTCGTCATCGCTCAACGTGAACGCCGACGGAAGCCAGATCGCTCGCGGTGATGCCCACGTGCTGTGCGGAAACAGGTCGTCGCTCTGCCGATAGGGAGCCTGGGTGTGCAGCGGGAACCAGAACCGTCGGCAGCCGACACCGCGCTCGGCCAGCCAGGCGTCGAGCTCGTCTCGGCGCTCGACGAGGGCGTCGGTCCAGAGCGGCGTCTCGCCGTCGTCCACTCGAAAGCCTGGGAGATGCAGTTCTTCGAGTCCGCCGAGACGTGTCGCGTAGATGCGATACGTCCGCCGCTGACGCTCGAGACGTTCCCCGAGGCGCTCAAGTTGCGCGAGTCCGACGGCGGATTGGAGATTGGTAAGCTTGAAGTTGAAACCGAGCGTTGGATGGAGATCGTTTCCGCCCGTTCCCCGTGCCGGACGGCCTTGGTCCTTGAGTTCGCGTACGCGCTGCGCGAACCCATCGTCGTTGGTGAGCACAGCCCCGCCCTGGCCAGTTGTGATCGTCTTGTTCGGGGAGAAGGAGAGGCAACCGACGTCGCCAAGGGTTCCGAGAGACGCGCCACCAGGCTTCGACATGAACGCTTCGGCCGCATCTTCGACGACGGCAAGCCCATGACGCCGCGCGAGGGCGAGGAGCGCAGGCATATCGGCGCCGCGGCCGCTGACATGCACGGGCATGATCGCCCGCGTGCGAGGCGTGATCGCGCGTTCGACCGAAGCCGGATCGAGGGTCAGAGTTCGCGGATCGACGTCGGCGAGCACCGCAGTCGCTCCGGCAAAGGTCACCGCGTTTGCCGATGCGATGAACGTGAGGTCGGGCACGATGACCTCATCCCCCGGCCCCACACCCACCGCGCGCAGCCCGAGCATGAGCGCGGCCGATCCGCTCGTGACGCAAATGGCGTGCTTCGTACCCGCCAGGGCCGCGATGCGCTGCTCGAATCGCGTTGTTACATCGCCGTCATTCAGGTAGTTCGCGTCGATGACCTCACGGATCCGCTCGAGCTCGCTCCCGGTCATCTCGGGCTGCCACCACGCGATCTCCCGCTTGTCGCCTCGCGCTATTGGCGCCGCAGTCCGGACCGGGGGAACTTCGAAACGTAGACCGGCGACCTCCACGAACGGTCCCGGAAAGCGCGCACTGCGAAGCGCTCGTGCCTTGCGGCGCACTTCGTCGGCCGGCGCATCTGGGCCGATGACCATCCAGCCCTCGAACTCGCGGCGCGTGACGGCGCGACGAGCCCACTGCTCGCCGGTCGGCGCAGGAGGCCCGGAGCGCGCGACGTCCCGTACGAGCTCACGGTAGACCTCGAGCGACCGCGCGATCGCACGGTCGAAGAGCTGATCACAGCGCTCGCCGTCCTCGATCTGAAAGCGGTCCACCCTTAGGATCGGCCCCCCGTCGATATCGGCGGTCATTAGATGAACGGTCACACCGAAGTTCGTGTCACCGCGGTACAGGGCATAGCTCGCCGAGCCCACGCCCGGCAGTTCCGGCGGAGCTGGGTGGATGTTGATTGCCGCTCGCCGCACGGTGGAGAGCACTTCTCCCGGGACGATGACCGGCGACAGGAAGCTGAACAGGTAGTCGATGCCCTCGAGCAGCGCGGCCCGCGTTGCGTCATCCAGGCGGACCTCATCGCGTCGTGAGCGCCGCCGGACGCGAACATCGAACAGCTCGAGGGTCGCTGCCTCCGCTTCGTCGGTGACACGCCGAGCTCTCCCAGCAAGAGCGCGCAGGTCGGGCGCCCCTGCACGGATCCGCCGTTCACCTCTCGCGGCCAGTCGGGAGCACGTTCCACAGGTCGACTACTTCGATGCCAACCGGTACACGCAGAGAGCGATATGCGCTGTGTGGCACGCCGACGATGACTACGTCGCTCGTCCGGAGGAGTTCCTCCGCGCTGACGAACGTAGCGTCCTTGGCGAATTCGTCGGAATACCGTACGGCCGTCCCGTGTAAGCGGAGGATCTTGCCGAGCTTGTATGAGAGCGACTCGCGGATGTCGTCGATGTCGGCTTTGAAGGCCATCCCGAGGATTCCGACCCGTGTTGTCGCGAGGTCGCGACTCGCGCGGAGCCGTTCTACGAGGAAGTTTGGCAGCCCCTCGTTGACGAGCATCGCAATGTTGCCGAGGGGGAAGCTGCTGTTGTCGAATGCGCCGAGCTGCATGGTGTCCTTCATGAGGCACGGGCCGGCCGCGAAGCCCGGCCCGGGCAAGTCACGCATCCGTGGGTAATCCTGCTTCAGCCCGGCGAGGACGCGCTGGTAGTCGAGGCCGGCAGACTCCACCATCATGTAGAACTGATTCGCGGCGGCGAACTGGACGTACCGATACGCGTTGCTGATGAGTTTCGCGAACTCGGCCTCGCGCGGGGACATGCGGATGACACTCGGAGCGATCCCGGCGAAGAACGCGGCGGCGCTGTCCTCCGCCTCTGGCGTCGTGCCGCTCACGATCTGCGGCAGGGTCTGGAGCTCGAGGACCGCCTTGCCTTGAACCACGCGTTCTGGACAGAACGCGACCAGCAGATGCTTGCCGCTCCTGCGCAGGTGCCGATCGACGAGGTCGGTGACCCCGGGCGCGAGTGTGGAGCGAAGAATGAGCGTTTGGCCGTCGGAGAGATACGGCATCAGCCCGTCGATGCAGCGGGTCACCGCACCGGTCTTCGGGTTGTGGAACTCATCGATCGGCGTGCCGATCGTTACGACGATGTAGCGCGCTCCGGCGAGTTCGGCCGGGTCGACCGAGAAGCCCAGCATGTCCGCTTCCAGGGCCCGCTTCAGGAGCGGCTCTGCTCCCTCTTCGATGAAGGGCATCGCGCCCCGAGCAAGCGACGCGATGGCCGTGTGGCTCACGTCATGGATAAGCGTGCGATGCCCCTTGCTCGCGAAGACGATCGCGAGCGGCGCGCCGACATGCCCGGCGCCGCCGACGACCGCGATCTCGAATGGCGCCCCGCCTTGTGCCATCTCGCGTATTGTCCACGAGCGACCGAACCCGTGCCTTGCAGGCCCCAGCGGCAACCGCCAGAATCAACCGATAATGGGTCCGGCTGGGACGCTCGGCTCTGCACGATGTTGGCTTCGCGCGGCACTCGCGGTGATGTTCGCAGGGGCGGTCGTCGCTGGTGGTTCGGTCGCCATCGCGGTACCGCTTTACCTGCCGACGTGCCCGTGCGCGGCATTCATCTACTCGAACGTCCCAGTGATCCCCCTCCTGCCCTTCGTCGCCGGCGTGATCGTCGCTCTTGCGTGGTCACCTCCCGTCAACATCGCCCTCTGTCTGCAGCGCGGTTTTGTGCTGGGTGTCGCTGGTGCCCTCTACGCTGGCCTGGCAGGTGCCGCCGCGATCCCGTTGCATGACGAGTACTTCGCCTTCGCCTATCGGCTGTACGGACTCGGGTTCCTCGCCCTCGCCACGGCCCTCGTGTGCGGCTGGCCGTGGTCGCTCGCGCGCTCTCGTGCTCGCGCCGCCGACGCGAAGCTGGTGGCCTGGCCGATGCTCGCCGCCTGCGCCGCGACCGCCGCGATCACGCTCGCGGGAGAACGACCGGTGGGGGTGGCGGCGGCGGCAGGCCTCGCCGCCGGCGTGGGCATCGCGGAGCTCGTAAGGCGACGCATCGTCCCAACGGTCCACGTCGGAGAACGGAAGCTCCTCCTCGCGGTGCTCGCCGCAGCGTTCGCGGTGCGGGTCATCTTTGGACTCCAGGTGCTGATCCGGAACGGCCCGGGAATGGCGTTCGCACTTGCCTCGGACGACGGCGACGCCTACTACAAGCTGGCAATCGGACTGGCCGGCGACATCGGAACCCTGCCGGAGGTCCTGCGGGGCGCCGCGTTCCCGCCGTTGTACGCGGTGTTCGTGGGCACGGTGTTTGCGCTCACGCGCGAGAGCATCGCCGCGCTCATTGTGCTGCAAGCGGCGATCGCGGCGGGTACCACCTACCTCATGTTCCAGCTCGGCGGGCGCATCGCGGGCTCGGCCACCGGCCTCGTCGCGGCGGCACTCTTCGCGTTTAGCGTCGACGTCATACACAGCCAGACCACCCTGACCGCGGAGGCGCTCCTCATCCCGTTCCTCGTCGTTTCGCTCTGGGGGTTCGCCCGTTACGGCGAGTCGCACCGCTTCCGCTGGCTGCTCCTCGCGGCCGTCGCGCTCGGTGCGGCCTACGTCACCCGCAACTTGGCACTCCTGCTTGGCGTCGCCGCCGTCGGCTGGCTCGTGTCGAACGGGCGCGGGCAGCTGCTCCGCGTCCTACGGGACAGCGCCGTCATCGTCGCGGTGGTGGTCCTCTTCGCTCTCCCGACGGCGCTCGCCACATCGAGCACACCGGGCGGGACGCGCCTGACGAACCAACTCGCGGCACTCGCGTCGGATGTCGAGGTGGACGGCGTCGCGATCGACAACCGCTTCCTCGTCGCACGAGGGATCTCGCCGCTCGCCGACCCGATCGGCAGCCTTGGCCGCTTCGCTAGCGATCCACTCCCAGTCCTCGGGTTCTACACGGTGTCAGCCACGAATCGCCTTAGCGCGTTCCTCTTCTTCGCGAGTCCCGGCTCGTTCGATCTGCTTTCGATCGTCAATCCAGTCCTCTACGCGAACCGATACGGCCAACTGCTCGACGTGCTCCTCACGATTTCGCTCGTCGCGGCCTGTGTCGTCTTCGTGCGCAGGCGCCCCGACCGACAGCACCCAGAGCTCGGCCTCTTTGCTGCCTTCGCGGTCCTCTACATCGCCTCGTTCACGCTCGTGTTCGTTCCGTCGCACCCGTACCGATACCGCCTCCCGGCGATGCCGATCCTGTGGATCGCAGAGGCGGCAGTGCTAGTGGCGATGGTGCGGCACGCCATCGGCCTATGGGCTCCGCGCTACGGCATCAAGTCGAGCAAGGCGGCGAAGTGAGAAGGTTCGGAGTCATCGCGGAGCTCTTCCGGATGATGTGGGAGCGCAAGACGTGGATCCTCATCCCGCCGGTCGTTGCGCTCATTCTCGTCGGCGCGCTCATCGTGCTCGGCACTGCCACGCCGCTCGGCCCGCTTGTCTACACGCTCTTCTGAGCCTGATTCGGTGCGCAGCCCGGGCACGCTTCCCCCGCCTGCGCGCTTCGCGGTCATCTGGACGGCAGCATTCACGCTCTCGGCCGGCGTATGGATCAGCGCGTCACGCCTGAGCGGCCCCGGTCTCCGCGGGGTGATCGTCGCTCTTGTCGCGCTCATGCTCTGGTATTCGTTCTGTCGCGCCGCGATCACCCTCACGCTTGGGAGCGTACGGATGCGCCGTGGGGAGGTCGCAACCCTTGGCGCGAGCGCCCTCGTCACGATTCTTGTCCTGGAAGCGGTGTTCCGAGCCTTCTTCCCCCAGCCCATCTTCGCGGTCGAGTTCGCGCCCTGGGGCTTTTGGCACATCCCTGATGTCTCCTTCGTTCACGGTGCCGATCCGGTGTACGAAGGGCGCCTCCTGCGCGGCACGGAGTACGTGACGCACGTCAGTTACAACCACCTCGGCATGCGTGACCCCGAGCGAACGCCAATAAAGCCGGTTGACACGAAACGGATCGTCCTGCTCGGAGATTCCTTCGCCGAGGGCATGGAAGTCGACTTCGAGCAGACCGTTGGCCGGGTCCTCGAACGGCTGCTGAACGAGCGCGCCGCGGCCACCGCTGCGCCGCCCGATGGGCCAGCCCCGCGAGCACGAGCGGTCCCGCCGGCCGGCGAGACGCCCGAGCAGCGCCTGACGGACGCGCTCGTGCGCGAGATCAGAGACTTGGCCTCCGCCGACGGCGCGGCGTTCCTACTCGCGAACGTCCATCGCACCGGCGCCGAACTCGCGCTCCGAGCCTCGTTCTGGGAGCAGAAGCAGGTCCCCTGGGTCGACCTTTCGCTGCGCGACCCGGACGCGGAGCGAAGCCGCTACTTCTACCGCTACGACCCGCATTGGAACGCGAGCGGGCACGAGCGCGCGGCGCGCCTCATCCTCGCGCGGCTTCGCGCCGAGCCGGGCTGGGACGGCCCGCACGAGCGCTACGAGGTGATCAACGCCGGAATGAGCGCGTTCTCGACGTGCAAGGAGCTCATGGTGTATCGCGCTATCGGACGCGCGCTCTCACCGAACCTGGTGGTTCTCCTCTACACCGCGACGGATGAGCGCAACCTCGCGGATCAAGACATGTGCGCTGTGGACGAGGCCGGCCGGGTCACGGTGCGGCCGCGCGCGTATGGTGCCGTCCAGCAGCTCCTACGCCGGGCACGCGCCGAAGTGAAGCTCCACTCGACCTTCCTCGCCTGGGCGCTCGACCGCGCCTCCGCGCTCCCGTTCGTACGCTCCATCAATGAGACGGTGGGCGAGGCGCCGATCAGCGTCCCCGGTCAGCAGCGTTAGGCCTATCAGCGCAGGGTGATGAAATGGCGAAGGAGCTCTCGCTCGTCCGGCCCGAGGAGAGCGCGTGCGGCGACGAACGCCACCGCCGCGAGGGCGACCACCGCGCGGAGCGGCCACGATGCGGGCGCAGCGGCCACAACGACGCCGGTGGCCAGGGCAAGCGCGGTCACGGCGGCCAGGCGGCCGGCGGGAACGCCAACGCCGTGCCGCGACGCGACGCCCAGGTACACAAGGGCGCCGGTGGCGGTGGCCACGACGTAGGCCGCGGCGGCACCGGTCACGCCGAGGCGCGGCGCGAGCACGACCATGCTCACCACCTGCATGGCGATGGTGGCAAGGCTCACGAGGAGGACATTCGTCCCGGCCACCGCGGTCGCACCGGTCGCCACGGTCGTCAGCAAGAGGCTCAGGAGTCCGGGCACGAGCGCGAGGGTCATGATGCGGAGCGGATCCGTGACCGCGAACGAACCTGCACCGAAGAGCGTGGTGACGATCCCGTCCGCGGATGCGATGAGTCCGGCCGCGAACACCACGGCGCCCGCTGTCCAAAGGCGCGCGTGCACTCCCGCGAGGCGGCCGACGCTCGCCGACGATCTACTTGACACGCGCGCATAGGCGGATAAAAGAAACGGGCTGACATTCCGGGGAACGCGCAGAACGCCTTCGATGAGGATGGCGGCGGCCTGATATGTGCCAAGGGCGGCCGGGCCAAGCAGCAGGGAAATCATGAGCCGGTCGACCCAGGCGGAGAACGTGCTCGCGTACAGGAGCGGCAGCGACCGTAAAGAGCGGACTATGAGCGGCCGAACTTCGCCGAGCGACGGTCCTGAACGATGCGCGGCAACGAACAGCAGGGTGGCGGTCACACCGCCGAGCAGATATCCGCCGACGGACAGGATCCCAGGACGCACGCTCCCGGGATTGAGCGTGTCCCATCCAAGCAAAACGATCGCCGCAAACGGTTGGGCGAGCGTGATCGCGCCGGCGGTCGCCATCTGGAAGCGGGCCTGGAAGATGAGCGGAACGAAGTGCATCGATCCTCCGGCGAGAACGCTGAGCCCAACGCTCCACGCAGGAACAGGTGCAGCCAATCGGAGAATACCGCTAAGGCTCGGCCAGGCCAAAGCGGCGACGGCGGAGACCACAGCCGAACTGACGAGCGCCATGACGAGCCCGGTCGATGCGACCCGAGACGCGCCGAACTGGTCACCGCGCTCGAGACGTGCCGCCACCCCGTGGCTAGCGGCGAGCGGTAGGCCATTGAGCGCGACGACGCTCGCAAGGAAGATCGCGATGGACGTGCTGACATATTCGCCCAGGCCGATGAGAGCGAAACGGCGTGCGATACCGACCTGAACCGCGAACGACGCGAACAGGAGAACGACCGTCACGAAAACGTGCCACCGCGTGCTCGAGATGAGCCGAGAGCGGAGCGGCACCGGTTCGCTCACTGACATGTTCACCGGCGATCGGCCGCCTTGGATGTCACGTCGGCGAGGAGCTGTTCGTATCTCCGGCTGGCGGTGTGGTCAGCGTGGGCGCGCCGCCAGCCGGCATCGGCGAGCGCTTCGCGCTCATCCGGGTGGTCGAGGAAGTACCGAACCTTTGCGAGGAGTTCGCTCGCGCTCCGGAACACCGCGACCTCCCGCCCGGGCTCAAAGTATCTCGCGAGGTAATCGACCTCGTACGAGAGCTGGAAGCCGCCGCACCCCGCGATCTCGAAGTGTCGCGCCTTCACCTGCTCGCGATCCTTCCCCATCTTCAACATCCATGGGATGGCCCGAGGCGTAGAGAAAACGTAGTCAAGCTCCCAATGGCTGCTATTCGACAGGTTGAGGTTGATCGCGCTCGCGTTGAAGAGCTTGACCATCCCGTCGAGCGAGATCCGGCCCTCGGGCCATCGGTGCCCGTACACCGTGACCCGGTGCCCGGCACGCCTGAGGCGCCGAATGAGCCACTCCCGGTACGGGTGATAGCCACCGACGAATGAGACTTCGTGAGCCTTCGGCAGCTTTTCGCGACGGTAGAGGTCTTCGTTGAAGGCGAACGGCGAGAAGATCGCGTTGGGGCAGCCTGCGGCGGCAAAGCGCCGCACGCCGTCCGGATCCGAGGTCGTCACGAAGTCGAAGCTGCGGGCCCAACGGAACGAATACGCGCGGCGCCAGATATCGTCCCAAAAATAGGCCACCGTGGTCGAGTACGGCTTGATGGCCTCGATCGTCGCTGGCGTGATCTGCTCGCCGTACAGCGCGACGATCGTCACCGCGGGCCGGACCCGTCTCACGAGCTCGACGAGCTCCGCATTCATCGTCGCCACGCCGACGGCATTCAGGCGGGCCATGAAGTCGAATGAAAGGCTGTCTGGGCGGATGCGCTGGATTGGGAGGAGCAGGTTGTAGTACTCGAGCGACGGGCCGCGCTCGGGCTGGCCATAGTCGTCGAGCATCGCCACAACCAGGACGCTCACACTGTCGCTCATTCAGGCGCCGCCGCGATCAGGCTCTGCGACCGGCTGCCGCTGGCAAAGAACTCGTCAAAGACGTCGCAGACGTACTCACGCTCCGCCTCGCCGATCCTGGGATGGCAGCCGATGAGCATCGCGGCATCGCGCAGGTGGCAGGTCGTCGGAAGGTCGCCCGCGGTCCTCAGGCCGAGCCCTCGGTACGCAGGTTGGTCGACGAGACTTCCTCCGAAGAGCGCACGCGTTTCGATCCGACGTGACTCAAGGAAGCGCGCGAGCCGGGCCCGGTCGAACGGTGCCCCCCGCCGCACGACCACGGGATAGGCGTAGTAGCTATGGACGTGGCCGGGGGGCGGCGTTGGAAGCTGGAGGTACTCCTCGTATCGAGCTAGCCGCGCGCTGTAATAGGCGGAGGTGGCGATCCGCTGCGCGTTCATCGCGTCGAGCTTGCGCAACTGCTCGATGCCGAACGAAGCCGCGATGTCGGTCATGCGCATGTTGTACCCGAGCCGCTCGAACACATAGCGCTCGTCGTAATTCACGAGCGTGCCGTCGTTGTATGAGTAGCGCACGGGATTGTCGAGTCGCATGCGGCCGAATTCGCGCAGCGATCGTGCCACCGTCTCGAGCGCCGGGTCGCTTGTGAGGACCATCCCGCCTTCGCCGGTGGTCATGTTGTGTGCGACATAGAAGCTGCATGTGGCGATGTCGCCGGCGCTGCCGACGACGCGGCCCTGGTAACGGCTCCCGTGCGCCTCACAACAGTCCTCGAGGACGACGAGTCCCCGTGTGCGTGCCAGCGCAAGAAGTGGATCCAGGTCGGCCGGCTGGCCAAGAGTGTGCACGATGATGACGGCGCCGGTGTCACCGGAGATACCGGACGCGACCGTCTCTGCGGAGACATTGTACGAAAGCGGATCGACATCGACGATGACCGGCCGCAGACCTAGTTGAATGATCGGCGATAGCACGGTCGAGAATGTCGCGCCGGGCGCGATGACTTCCTGACCGCGCCGGAGCCTTCCGGTCTCGAGGAGTGCGGCTAGGGCTATGAGGTTCGCCGACGAGCCGGAGTTGACCGCGATGCCCGCGCTGGTCCCGACATACGCGGCGAACGCCCGCTCGAATTCGATCGTCTCCGGCCCCATCGAGATCCAGCCGGCGAGAAGCGCCTTGAGCACATGGCCGACCTCGGCGGCGCCGTACGACGCAGTGCCGATGTGGACGATATCTTCACCGCGCCGGAACGGCTGGGGGCGACGAGCGCGATAATGCTCGTCGATGTGGGCCATGAGCACGGCCAGGTCGGTGCGGTCCTGCTGGGCAGCCACTCGGTCGCGTCAGACTAGCGCATCAAGGTCGGCCGGGTGAACCAAGCGCGGTAGAATCGACCGGTCGTGCGAGTCCTTTTCGTGAGCTTCTTCTATCCGCCGTTCAATAGCATCACCGGTTTCCGCGTCTCGAAGATGACCCACTACCTTCACCGGGGTGGCCATGACGTGCGGGTCCTCTGCGCGACCCGCGACGATCTGCTCGCGGACCTCCCCGTCGAGCTGCCAACGGACCGTGTGGTGCGAACCGATTTTTTTGACGTAAACACGATTCCCAAGCTGCTCCTGGGGCGCGGCAGGGTCAAGCAGCGCGGCTTCGAATTCGGCCGCGAAGCCCCGGTCATGAATGTCCTCGGCGCGGCGTACCGGAATCTCATCAACTTCCCCGACGGCCAAGTCGGCTGGCTGCGCCCGGCGTTGCGGGCGGGCGAGGAACTGATCGCACGGTGGCGTCCGGATGTCATCGTGAGCATCGCCTCGCCCTGGACGAGCCACCTCGTGAGCCGGTCCCTAGCGCGGAACAACGGCATCCCGTGGATCGCCGAGTACCACGATCCCTGGACCGATTCCCGGCTCCGAGGGCGGGTGTGGCCGCTCTCCGCGCTGGAACGGCGGCTGGAAGACTCCGTGGTAGGCGAGGCGAGCAGCATTGTGACGGTCTCAGATGCGTGGTCACGCGATTTTGCACGCCGGTTCCCGAGCATCCCTGTGCATGTCGTTCCGTACGGCTACGAGCCCGCGGACTACGACTCTCGGGTTGTGCCGCCCGCAGCGCCCCTCGTGCTCCGCTACACCGGACGCATGTACGGGCGTCAGCATCCACAGCCGCTGCTCCGCGCGGTCCGCGCACTCATTGAGAGCAAAGACCTCGTACCGACCGATCTCCATGTCGAGTTCGTCGGCCGTTATCTCGCCGTGGCATCGGCGGCGATTCGAGAAACGGGCGTCGATCGCGCGGTGGTGGAGGTCCTGCCGCCCCGGGCGCACGCCGAGGTCGTCCGCTCGCAACGGTCGGCCCACATCCTCGTGCTCCTTCTCGGGGACGATGCCGACGTGGGCTGGCGACCGGCGAAGCTCTATGAGTATCTCGGCGCGCGCAGGCCGATCCTCGTCATCGGCGGCACAGAGGCACACGAGGCGCGGCGCATCGTACTCGAGAGCGGGGCGGGTGTGGCGCTCTGCGATCAGGACGCGATCGCGGCTCAGCTCCGGGAGTGGGCAGGCGAACTCCGTGATACCGGGGCCGTGGCGTTCAGGGGAGACGCCGGGCCGCTGCGGCGCTTCGAGTGGAGCGAGCTCGCGAGCGTGATGGACGGGGTCCTGCGGGAGACGCTCGAGCGCGCGCTGCCCATGCGGCAGTAGATGCGGGCAGCGATCCTCGTCGCGCTCGGCGTCCTCCTTCTCCTCTCCGTCGCGCGATTCGCGGCAACCGGGCTCTTGTCCGGAACTGGACAGCTCGACACGCCGCCGGAGTGGTTCAAGGAGGAGTACCCACCGCTGTTCGGTCTGCTTGTGCGTGGCGTACCCATCACACACATCGACCAGCGCCAATACGGAGTCGTCGGGCTCCTCCTCGCGGACCCAGTGATCCGCGTCGCTGGCGACGAGCCCCGCACGCTCGCGGCGTATCTCGGCATCGTCGGGACCGTCGCAGTCGTAGTCTCTCTCGTCCTCACACTCCGGCGCCAGGTCGCCGGCCAACCGGCGCTTCAACTCCTCGTCGCATCGCTCTGGCTGAACTTTGTGCCGCTCCTGTATGTCATCGCGACGAAGAGCGTCGATGCGGAGCAACTCCTCTTCGTCAGCATCGCCCTGTTCCTCTTCACCTCGACCGGACGCGGTCGGCTCTTCGCTGGCATCCCCCTGGCCGCGGGCACTTTGACGAAGCTCCTGCCCGGCGTCCTGCTGCTCTATCTCCTCGTCCGAGACACGCGAGCGGGGCTGATTGCCGCCGCTGCAGCCGCCCTCCTCCTGGCGGTCGGGCAGGTGCTGTACGGGCCGCTCCTTGGGTTCGGCTACCCGCTCGCGCTCGTCACCTCGGGCGCCGACACCGTCGCACGCTGGTCGCTCCACCAAGAGAACAACTCGATCCGCGGCCTCCTCTTCAAAGGCGCAGCCGGCTTGACGCTAGATGGCACGGCCGTCCGCGCGGTCGACGCGGCTCCGCTCGTCAGCGTCGTCGCGACCCTTGCCGCGGCGGTGCTCCTCGCACACCTTCTCGTCACCGCATGGCGCGGCCGTGGCAACAACAGCCCGAGAACGCGTTCCCTCGAGTTCGGCCTCGCCGTCACCGTCATGCTTCTCATCTCGCCCCACACGGCCATGGAGTATGTCGTCGTACTCCTCCCAGTTCTCACGGTCATCCTCGCGTCGTTCGTCGTGATGCCGTCGGGACGACGCCCGTGGGCGATCGCCGCGCTCGCGCTCGTCGGCACGTTCCTTGTCGGCGTCTTCGTGCCGGTTAACCTTGTCACGCGCCTCTTCGTCGATAAGCTCGCAACGCTCTCAGGCAACGCTGGCGTGTCATTTCTCGGATCGCCGATCGGCGCATACGTCTACTTCGGCTTCATCGGTATCGGTGTCCTCGCGACGTGGCTCGCGCTTACCCTCCTTCTGTGCAGCAGCGCGCGCAAACCGGCGGCCTGACGTTCACGCCGGCGTGCCATCGTCCGCTAGGCTGCGGATTCCGGAGGTGGTAACCCCATGAGCGTCGTGACCATCGTCGGCGCGGGCCATGTCGGCGTCGTGTATGCGGCAGGCTTCGCGGAGCTTGGTCACAAGGTCAGCGTCATCGACATCGACCGGGCGCGCATCGCGTCACTTCGTCGCGGGCGCACCTGGTTCCATGAACCAGGCCTCCCCGAGCTCCTCGCCCGCGGGGTACGGCGCCAGCGGATCGCGTTCACGACGAGCTACAAGGTCGGCCTCGCGAGGGCCCAGTTCGTCCTCATCTGCGTGCCGACACCGATCTCGACCGGCGGCAGCCTCGACGATAGCTACCTCCGGCAGGCGTTCGCCCAGATCAGAGCCAACGCCGGTCACCCCGCCCCGATCATCGTCAACAAGAGCACGGTGCCGGTGGGCACCGGCGACGCTGTCTCGAGCGTCTTCGCCGGCGACGGGGTCCGGGTAGCATCGAACCCGGAGTTCCTCGCCGAGGGCCGCGCCGTCGACGACTTCTTCCACCCGACTCGCATCGTCATTGGGGCGCACGACCACGAGGTGGCCGAGGCAGTCGCCACGCTCTATGCGACACTCAAGGCACCGATCGTCATCACGGACCCCGTGACTGCCGAGCTCAGCAAGCTCGCGTCGAACGCTTTCCTCGCAACGAAGATCTCCTTCGCGAACGCGATTTCTCAGATCGGTGACGCCATCGGTGCGGACGGCGAGCAACTCACCCACGTGCTTGGACTCGATCCGCGGATCGGCGCGGGCCACCTCAAGGCGGGTCTGGGCTTCGGCGGTTCGTGCCTCCCCAAGGACCTCGCCGCGGTCGAGCACCTCGCACGCTCATTCGCGGCTGCCGCGGAGCTCTTCAGCGCGGTTGCGGCAGTGAATCGCCAGCAGCCCGCGCGCGTCGCGGATCACATCCTCGCGCGGTTCGGGAGCCTCATCGACCGCCGGATCGCGCTCCTCGGCGCCGCCTTCAAGGCGGGTACTGACGACATCCGCGAATCGCCCGGGCTCGCGCTCGCGCGCCAGCTGGTTGAGCTCCACGCGCGGGTCGCCATCTACGACCCGGTCGCGGGAGCACGCGTCCGGTCCGAAAAGCGCGAGGGCGTCGTCGTGACGCGCTCTGCGCTCGCGGCGGCACGTGGCGCGGATGCGGTGGTCATCGCGACGGAGTGGCCGGAGTTCGCAGCGCTCGATCTCCCGGCAGTGCGCCGGGCAATGCGCGGCAACCTCATCGTAGATGGGCGCGGCGTGCTCGAGGCAGGGCGGGCGCGATCGCTTGGCTTTGACGTCGTGACGTTGGTGGGAAGCCGGCACACCAACACGCCCGCGGCGCGGTGAAGATCCTCGTCACCGGGGGCGCCGGATTCGTGGGTTCCCACCTCGTAGATCGCCTGCTCCAGGCGGGCCACTCGGTGACCGTCATCGATGACCTTTCGACTGGCTTGCTCGAGAACCTCGCCCACGTTCGCACGAAACGACTCACATTGATCAGGGCCGATGTCGCACGCACGCCAGCCGGCGCCTACGGGCGTATCTACCACCTCGCGAGCGCCGCGAGCCCCGAGAGCTACGGTCGTGCACAGGTCAAGACCCTCCTCACGAACTCCGCAGGCACGAAGCGCGTCCTCGAGGTCGCGGCCGCGTGCGGTGCGCGCCTCCTCCTCACATCGACCTCTGAGGTCTACGGTGATCCGCTCGAGCATCCTCAGGCCGAGACGTACTGGGGGAACGTCGATCCGATTGGACCGCGCTCCTCCTACGACGAAGGGAAGCGCTTCGCGGAGGCACTCACGGTCGCGTTCGTGCGCGAGCGGGGTGTCGACGCGCGGATCGTCCGCATCTTCAACACGTATGGGCCGCGGATGCGCATCGATGACGGCAGAATGCCCTCCACGTTCATCGCCGCCGCGTTGCGCGGCGAGCCCCTTTCGGTACAAGGCGCGGGCCGCCAGACCCGCAGCCTCTGCTTCGTGGCCGATACGGTCGAAGGGCTCATCGCAGCCATGGAACGCGGGCTCACAGGCGAGGTCTACAACATCGGTCGGGCGGAGGAGATCGCCGTCTTGCGCTTCGCCCGGCTGGTGATCCGCGCAACCGAGAGCCGATCGCGCATCGCACACGTCGAGGGCCGCCAGCAGGACATCCACCGGCGTCGACCCGACCTTCGCAAGACGAAGCGCGCCCTCGGGTGGGAGCCGACGACCGATCTCGTGTCCGGACTGGAGCTGACGATCGCCTGGTACCGGCGCCTGTTGGCCGCGCATCCAGGCGAGTTCCGGGCAGCTGACAATTCGCCGGAAATGCCTACCGCCGGGAAGTGAATATCCGCTGACCGGCAGCTGCGAGGCCGGCAGCGGCGAGCACCGCGAGCAACGGCTCGAGGAGAAGCCGGTGCCGCCCTTCGACGTAGAAAAGGCTCTGCCCGAGCGAGACGGTCGCGAGATCGAGCACCACGAGGACCAGACCCCAGCGCCAGCCGCGACGGAAGATCGCCGCTGCACCAATGAGCGCGAGCGCGGCTTCCACAGCGTAAGCAGCGCGGTAGAGGTCGATCCAGCCAGGGGGGTAGAGCGAGCCCGCCGTGGGGGCGAACCACCAGAAGTAACCGAACTTCCGCGCCCACCAGCCCGCGGTGGCCGGAGGATCGGCCGCGATGAACGCGACCGCGTCCGTGCAGAACGCGCGTCCTTGCTCGACCTCCGGCCGGCCGATGACTCGGGAACGGAGGTCCGCCGGCATTGTCTCGAGGATGTGCCGTCCGTCGAGCGCGAGGGTGCCGCCGGATGCGTTCGGGTTGTTCCCCATCCAAAGCGTCACGCAGTTGTACGGAGCCGATAGGCTCACGTTGTCGAGCACCCGCGCGTTGCGCACGCTCCAGGGCAGAGCGATCGCGAAGAGGATGGCGGCCGCGACGATCGCCGCACGGCGCGAGGCGCGTAGCGCCACCACGGCGACCACGAGCGCGCCGAACGGGAGCAACGTTGGTCGTGTGAGCGCACCGATCCCCGCGAGGATCCCGAGCGCGACGGCGCGCCGCATACTCGGGCGGTGGAGCGTCGCAAGCGCGGCGACCAGCAGCCAGGCCGCCACTAGCGTCTCGAATGTGAGCTCGTGGACCTTCGCCGCGTAAAGCACGAGTGGAGGCGAGAACGCGACGATGAGCGAGGCTACGAGCCGCCAGTGGCCCGGGAGCAGCATCGCTGCGATGAAGTACGACGGCACGCAAAGGAGGGCGGACAGCGCCGCCTGGACGATACCCACGAGGAGATAACGGTCGGGACCACCTGCAAGCGCGTGGAGGACGGCGAGGACCGTCGGATAGACCGGCGTGCCGAAGGTGAGCCAGTCGGCTCCGAGGAAGCGGAACTCGTACCGTCCCGCGAGGAGCCCTCGGCCGAGCGCGTCGTACTCCCAGACCTCGGGACGATCGTAGAAGCCGATCGCGACCTGCCACGCGATGCGCAGCGCGAACGCCGCGACGACGATGACCGCGAGCCACGACGCGTCGCGTCGGACCACCGAACGAAGCGTCACCGCAGGATTATCCGCGCTACGGTCGTCACCTCGCGCCGCGCTGCGCCGCGGGAGCGGTTCGAGGTCGTCCGTCGGAAGCTCCGGGTGCTGCCCACAACATCGTCGCGAGCGCATGGTCTCGATCGTGGCGCCAGCGGAGCTTGTGACCGGAATTGTCCCTACCGAAGCCACTTCAGGCGACGCCCCTGCCGGGTCGAGACGCAGCCGACGATGCCGCACATCCTGTGTAGCCTAGCGACGTGCGCATGCTCCAAGTCTGTGCCGTGGACTTCACCGCATATCACCTGCTCGGTCCATTGCTGCGCGCGAGCCGAGACGATGGGTGGACCGTGGAGTTCGCCTGTGCGGACGGTCCGTTCGCGGCGCGGCTCCGTGAGGAGGGGTTCGCCCACCGGCGGATCCCCATGACCCGGGCTGTTTCACCGCGACGGCAGGCGCTCGCGACCGTTGCCCTCGCCCGGTCGCTGCACGCCGATGGGCCGCACCTCATCCACACCCACACACCGGCAGGGGGTCTGGTAGGCCGCGCCGCGGCCGCTCTTGGTTTCCGGGGGCCGGTGATCCACACCTTCCACGGGCTCCCCTTTCAGGGCTCCCCGCGCAGCGTCACCGAGCGCGCGTTCCTCGAGGCCGAGCGGCTTCTCAGTCGCCGGACAACGGTCTTCTTCAGCCAGGCCCGTGGTGATGTGGATCGCGCGGTCGATCTCGGCATCGCGAGACGTGCCGACACCCTCGTCATCGGCAATGGGGTCGACGTACGGCTATTCGCTCCCGGACCCGCAGAGCGGGCGCACAACCGATCTCAACTCGGACTCCGCGAGGACGCGATCGTCGTGCTTATGGTCGCCCGGATCGTGCGCGAGAAGGGCGTGCTGGAGCTGGCCGACGCCGCGGTCCGGCTCCGCTCTGATCCTCGACTTCGGTTCCTCCTCGTCGGCGACTCCCTGCCGAGCGATCGCACCGGCGTCGATCGCGAGCTTGCCGAACACCCGGTACATGTTGCCCTCGGGCCGCGCTGGCGACGACTTGGCCACCGCGCCGACGTCGCCGCCCTCCTGAAGGCTTCGGACATCTTCGTCCTGCCGTCCTATCGTGAAGGTCTGCCACGGAGCGTCATCGAGGCCATGGCGACGGGCCTGCCGATCGTCGCGACGGACATTCCAGCGTGTCGCGAGCTGGTGACCTCCGGAGAAACGGGACTGCTCGTGCCGGTTCGTGACGGCGCAGCGCTCGCCAGAGCGATCGCAACGCTCGCGAATGACTCTACCCTCCGTCGCGTCATGGGAGACCGGGCGCGGCAGGTGGCGATGGCAGACCACGACGAGCGCCTGGTGCTCGCGCGCCAGCTTGCGGCCTTCCGGCGCTTGGAACTGCGATGAGGATCTTGGTCACCGGGGCGGGAGGCCTCACCGGCGGCGAGATCGCGCGGAGACTCGTCGTGGCGGGCCACGAGGTGATCGCCGCATCTCGGCGCGAGCCGGGCGTCGAAGGCGCGAGATCGGTGATCGGTGACATCGGCGAACCCCGGGTGATCGCCCCCTACCTCTTGCACACCGAAGCCGTGATCCACGTCGCCGGCATTCTTGAGGGTCCCCGACTCGCGCGGGTGTCGGCGCTGCGGGCCGTGCCTCGTCTGGTCGTGGTCAGCAGTGCCGGCGTGTATTCAAACCACCGCGTATCCGCTGCCGCCTACCTGGCGGGTGAACGCGCGCTCAGCGAGGGGCACCCTCACCCGCTATTCGTGCGACCAACGATGATCTACGGTTCCTCACGAGACCGGAACATCCACCAGGTGATCCAATTCGCTCGCCGGTTCGGTGTGCTGCCCCAGATCGGAGATGGCCGGGCGCGCTTGCAGCCGATCCACTACGAAGATCTCGCGGCGGCCATTGTGGCGCTGACGCCTATCGAACGGTACGGCGTCATCGATGCGGCCGGTGGCACGCCGATCGCGGTCGGCGCGCTTCTGCAAGAGGTCTTCGCGGCGCTGGATCAGCCCGCTCGGATCCTTCGCCTCCCGGTCGTCCCGGCGTTGATCGCCGGCCGGATCATTGATGCGCTGAGCGGGCGGCGCGTTTCGGAGCGCATCCAGCGGATGTCGGAGGAGCGCACTGCGAGTATCACTGACCTGGTGGGTGCGACGGGACTGCGACCGCGCTCGATCGGGCAGGGGCTGCGCGACCAGGTGGCGACGATGCTGCAGGATGGGGGACTGGGCTGAACGTTCCTGTACGTCCAAGAGCCGTCATCCTCAGCCTCCGACTCCGCCCCGACAGGGGGTCGTCAGGGTCAACGGGCGTTCACGCGTTCTCCGGGCTCCTGGAGCCTCACAGGGGCTCTGAAACCGCTTGGCGTCGGGGCCAGCGCGCATGAGCCACCTGGCGAAACGCGGCCTCGATCTCGCCCTCGGCATTCCCGCCGCTGTCGTCGTCGCGCCGGTCATTGCCGGGGTGGCATTCCTGGTCTTGCTCACCAGCGGCTGGCCTCCGCTCATCCGACAGGTCCGCGTCGGAGCCGGCGAGGCCCCGATACCGATCTGGAAGGTTCGCACGATGCGCCCCGGCACACCGGTGGTCGCAAAGTCCGCGCTGCTGACGCAGCCGGGCATCGTGGAACCGCCATATGCACCGCTGGGTCCGTGGCTCCGTCGATTCAGCTTGGACGAACTGCCGCAGATCTATAGCGTCGTGAAAGGAGACATGACCTTGGTCGGGCCGAGGCCCGCGCTTCCCACCCAGGACGACCTCCTTGCCCTCCGCCGCCGGCACGGGGTCACGGCGCTCAAGCCAGGCCTTACCGGGCTGGCTCAGATCGCGGGGCGCGAGTCACTCACCCTGGCAACCAAGGCCCGCTTTGAGGCGCATTATCTACGGCACATGTCCCCCGGGTATGACCTCGCGATCATCGCCCGAACATTTCGCGCGGTGCTGTCCAAAAAGGGCGCACTCTAGCCTCAGCGCTGGGCGATCAGCGCTGGGCAATCAGCGCTGGCCTTGCGCCTCATCGACGAGTTCACGCAGTCCCAGCTCGAAGTCGACCGACGGGGACCAGTGCAGCTCGGCGGCGGCGAGAGCATTGGACACGAGTGCGGAGGGAACATCCCCCGCACGGGGCTCACCGTAGGTGACCTTCGTAGGGGCAATGCTGGTCACGAGGTCCGCAAGCTCCCGGATCGAGACCATGCGGTCACTGACGATGTTATAGACACCGCCGTTCCGGCCCTTTGTCAGCGCAGCCTCGAAGCCGCGTCCGATGTCGCGGGCGTGGGTGAACTGCCGACCCTGCGCACCAGACCCTTGGATCGTGATCGGCTCCCCCGCCAACGCCTTCCGGATGAAGATCGAGAACACGCTGTTCGGGCGCATCCGCGTCCCGAACGCGGTACCGAGGCGCAGGGCCACGACGTTGAGCCCGCGCAGGCGACCATACGAGAGGGCCAGACGCTCCCCTGCCAACTTCGTGATGTTGTACGGGTGATCCGGCTCGCAGGGGTGCTTCTCGTCGATCGGCTGGTAATGCGGCTCGCCATACACCTCCCATGTCGAAGTGACGACAACACGACCCACATTTGCCGCGAGCGCCGCATCGCACACCGTCGCGGTGCCGGCGGCGTTGACCGAGGCGGCGAGCGCCGGCCGCTCACCGGCGAGATACACGTCCCCAATGGCCGCCAGGTGGCACACGAAATCGGCGCCAGCCATTGCGTCGCGAAGAGCGTCCGCGTCCAACAAGTCACCGGCCACCGCCCGGTGACGCGCGGTGGGCTGCGCGTCGAAGACCGTGATCTCGTGACCCGCGCTCGCGAGATGGTCCGCGACGTGGGAACCAAGGAATCCACTGCCGCCAGTGACGATCCCCCTCATCAGCGCGGCACGCGCGGTAGATAGCTCGTCTGGGGGGAGTACTCCGGCACCAACATCTGGACGTTCCGGATCAACTCGGTGCGATGCTGCGCATGGACGAGATCCTCCAGATTGGCAATGATCTCGATGAGATCGGTCGGCGGCGGATGGGAATGGACGATGCGTCGGACCGCCTCGTGCGAGGTCGTCTCCGCGCGCTCGTAGGGAAAGAGCAGCTCCTCGACGAGCTTCTCACCGGTACGCAAACCCGTGAATTCGATGTCGATGTCCTCACCCGGACGGAGACCGTGCAGCTTGATCAGGTCAGTCGCGAGATCGACGATGCGAACGCGCTCCCCCATGTCGAGGACGAATGTGTCCCCGGGGTGCGCAAGCACAGCCGCCTGAAGCACGAGCTGGACCGCCTCCGGAATGGTCATGAAATAGCGCTCGACATCGGGATGCGTCACCAGTAATGGGCCACCACGCTCGAGCTGGCGCCGAAATATCGGGACAACACTGCCGCGGCTGCTGAGCACGTTGCCGAATCGGACCGCGGCGTACGGTCGACCGCTGCGCCGAGTCGCCTCCAGAACAAGGAATTCCGAGATGCGCTTCGTCGCCCCCATGACGGCGTTCGGATTCACCGCCTTGTCGCTCGAGATGTAGACGAAGCGGCCGACGCCGGCCGACACCGCGCTGTTCAGGACGTTCGCGGTGCCGATGACATTCGTCGCCACGGCCTCTTCCGGATAGAGCTCCATGAAGTGCACGTGCTTATGTGCAGCCGCATGGAAGACCACATCAGGCCGCAGCGTGTGCATGAGCTCGTCGATCCGTTTCCGCTCACGAATGTCGAGAATGACCGGGGTGATCTTGGTGATGCCTGGTTCGAGTGTTTGGAGAGCTTCGAAAATGCTGTTCTCGCCCCGCCCCAACAGGATGAGCTCAGCCGGCGCACAGGCCAGAAGCTGCCGCGCGAGCTCGCTACCGATCGAGCCACCGGCCCCCGTGATGAGGATCGTCTTCCCATGGAACGACGCGGTGATCGAGTCTAGGTCGGTGCGCGCGGGCGCGCGACGCAACAGGTCTTCGACATCGATCTCGCGCAAGCGGTCCATCGTGACGCGGCCCGCCACCACCTCCGCGACACTGGGAACGGTGAGGCACCGGATACCGGCCTTCTCCGTGATGCGCACAAGTCTCCGCAGCGTGCGGCCATCTGCAGTCGGGAGCGCAAGAAGCACTACGGCGACGGAATGGCGTCGAATGACCGTTTCCAAGTCGGCCGATGTACCAAGAACTTCCAGCCCCATGAAGCGCTGCCCCCGCGGGAGATCGTCCACGACCACGCCGACCGGTACCATCCCGAGGTCCCGATTGGAGCGGATCTCACGGAGCACACCGAGCGCGGCGGATCCTGAGCCAACGACCAACGCTCGTTCCAGGCCGCCGACGCTCTGCACACCGCGGCGTCCGATGCGCGCAACGCGAAAGGCGAATCGCCATGCACCGGCGAAGGCAAGGACGAGGATGGTGTCCATCACGGGCACTGAGCGGGGAAATGGAAGTCGCGTGCTATCACCGAACCATGCAATGAGGGAAAAGATCACGGCGTAGGCCACCACGCTCGATGCCGTGACCGCCACGATGATCCCGCCCAGCTCCTCAACGCTTGCGTACCGCCAAGCGCGCTGGTAGAGGCGTAACAACAAGAACATCGTCACCCGAAGGACGACCAGGACTCCCGGGACCCAGTAGTAGGTGGCGACGTACTGGCCGAACAACGGCGATGGCGCGTCGAACCGGAGCGCCAGGGCCATGAAGAAGGAGGCCAAGACCGATGCCACGTCGAGCGCGATGAGGTGACGCCCCCGGAACGTGAGCGCCATACGGCCACGCCGCAGCGAAGGCCCTATTCGGAACACTGGACCGGTGATTCTACATGCGCGAGGGTGTGACTCTCGCCTGAGGTCATTTGGACGCCAGGAAGTCCTTCAGATCCAGCGCCTCTGGATCTGTGGGGGTCGCGGCGAGGACCAGGGCGAGCTGCTCCTTCGCCTGCGCGATCTGCCCGCCCCCGGTATACGCCTGCGCAAGCCGTAGGCGGAAATGGACGGATCCGGTCTTGACGATGGCCTCTTGCGCCACCCGAACCGCATCTCCCCATCGTTCGAGCTTGATGAGCGCGAGGATCGTCGGCTCGAAGGACCGTTCGGTCGGCAGTCCGGCGATCGCTCGCTGCCCCTCGCTGGCCGCCGCTTCGAAGTTGCCGGCGTCGAGGAGCGTCGTGGCGAGCAAGGCGTGCAGCTCGGGGTCATTCGGATCAGTACGCACCGCGCGCCGAGCCGCCGCGACTGCCCCGGGATAATTGCGTCCGGCGCGGTTGGTGACGGCCAGGTTCTTCCAGTGCAGGGGATTCCATGGCTCTCGCCGGGCAGCCACGCTGTAGGCCGTGGCCGCGCTCAAGGGGTTGGTTTGGGCGAGCCCACTCCCAAGGCTGCTCCAGTACTCGGCACGACGGGGGTCGCTCGTGATCGCGCGCCCTCCTTCCCGGGCGGCGTCGGCGCCTGCCTTGATCGCGATGAGTCCTTCGCTCTGGTTCATCGCGCGGCTTGCGGCGACCCGTGGCAACCCGAACGACGCCGCGCCGATCACGGCCAGTGCAGTCACGCCAAGCCCTACAACCCCGATGAGTCGGCGAGGCTGAGATGGTCTCCCGTGAGACAGGACCGGGTCCCGGCCACCGACCCCGACGGCACCGGCGATGATGCCCAGGGACAGCCACAGCATCCAATCGACGCCGATGTCGTTGATGTCGACCAGGCCCTGCCCAAGGTAGGCGAGGAGCGGGACGAGGGCGACCGCTGCGACCTCGGCTCGGCGGGCGAGCGTGAGTGCGGCGGCCAACGCCGCGGCGATGGCGAAGGTGACGGCGAGCAATGCCGCCGGCCCCCCGCTGGTGAGGAAGTACAAGCCCCAGTCGTGTGTCGAAGTCTCCGTGTAGGCGGAGCCGAATTGCGAGATGAACTCCGGCGTCCGGGACCCCGAGAAACCGGCGACGAGATTGTCGGGCCCCAGCCCGAGGAACGGGTGTGCGGCGACAAGCTGCAAGGCCACCCCCCAGAGCTCGAACCGCTCTCGAATTGCGGGATCCACGGCAAGCGCGGCAGGGGTCAGCCGGGCGCCCAGGCCCGAGACCATGACCGCGGCCACGACGGCGCCCGTGGTGGCGCCCAGCGCGGCAAGCTTCCCCGCCCGACTTCCCGGACTGAACATGATGATCAGGGCGATCGCCAGCAGCCCGCCTGCGACGCCGAGCACGCCATTACGGATACCCGTCGAGAGGAGGAGCACCCCGCAGGCGAGGGCGAGGCCAGCGAGCCCCAGGCGGACCAGAAGCGCCAACCGACCCCACAGCGTCAGGACGATCCCGAACGACGTCACGGCGGCGACCGAGAGGTAGCCGCCGAGATTGTCCGGATTCCCCAGCGTGGAGATCGGCCGGGTCGTGGGGCCCTGCACGAACTTGATCGGGTCGAGGCCGAAGCGCTGCACGACGGCGTAGCTCAGCACGCCGACCGTCGCCACGCCTGCCGCAGCCCCGAGCCGAGCCAGATCCGCCGACGACCGGACGAGCGTGACGGCAGCCGCGTACAACACGGCATGGTCCAGCATCTGGGTCAGCCCGAGGTAGCGCTTCCAAGCGCCAAACAGCGCGATGTTCACATCGAGCGCGAACGGCGTCGCCAGGGCCAACACGAGCAGCGTGAGTCCAACGCCCACATGAATGGGCGACCAACGAAACAGCTCCCGGCCATGGCGGAGATAGAGCCAAAAGAGAAGCGCGACCAAGAGCGCGCTGAACAGATGCGCCGCGACGCTCTTCGGCAATACGAACGTATCGAACCCGGAAGGGTCCACGACCAGGACGACCGCGATGAGCCGGGCGGCCAGCACGAGCTGCGCTGCCCGGAAGACCGGGTCACGCGTGAACTCCGAACGCTCATCCGCTTTCATCACTTCGTCCCTCAAACTTGCTCAACTCTAGCGATCGGTTCCTTCGCAGTACCAGAACAAGGAAGAGGACCGGAGCCCCACATGGGGCTCCGGTCCTCACTACAAGCCATCCGGCTTGGCTAGCGGCTCTTTACGGAATCGGCTGAGTCGAAACCGTGATCGCGCAGGTAGTGGTCTGGGTACCGGTGCCAATGACCGTTGCGCTGGCCTGATAGGTGTCAGTGCCCGCGGTCGTGGTCGAGCGCACCGTGAACGTGGCCACTCCATTGCTGGAGGTCTGCGGCGAAGCGGTCAGCAGCGTGGTGGAGGTTCCAGTCAGGCGAGCGAAGCTGACCGAGTACGTGCCGGTGTTGGTCGCGTTGCCGTTGGTGTCGACCACATTCACCGTGCCGGTGGACTGTGACGAACCATCAGGGGCAATGATCCTGGGCGAGAAGGTGCAGGACAGACCCGTGGCCGAGCCCGGCGTGAACGCGACCGTGGCGGTCGTGCTCGAGACGCCAAAGCCGTCGCTGAAGGTCAGGGTGCAACCGCTGGTCGCAGCGGTCGAGTTGAACGTGAAGGTCGCACGTCCAGCGGAGATCGCGGTAGCGCCCGTGTTCACCACGGTGCCGTTGCCCGGAGTCAGAACCGCGGGGCAGCCGCTGCCGGCGGTCGTGCTGGTGGTGTAGGTCACCATGATCGGCCTCCACTGGTTGGTGATGCGGTTGCCGTTCGCGTCCTGGAGGGTGACGACCACGGTCGGGGCGTTGTCGGTGTCACCCGCAAGCGCCGGCGAGCCGGAAGTCGTCGCGGCGAGCTTGTTCGGCGCGCCGACGACCAGGGTCGTCAGGGTCGCCGAGCCGCCCGCAATGGTGGTGTTGTTGGTCGTCACGTCGAAGGCGCAGGTTCCGGGAGTCGTGGTCGACSTGATGAWGAAGTCAGCGCGTCCGGAAAACACCGTCGCGGTGAGCGAGCCCGGGTTGCAGATCGTCGCGCCGCTGGTGCGGCTGATGGTGACCTGCGTGGTGTTGTCGGTCGTCACGAGGTTGCCCGCGGCGTCCGTGATCGTCACGCGCAGACGGCTGGTGGAGACGCCGTCAGCCGCGATCGTCGCCGGGTTGAACGCCGCGGTCGTCTTGGTCGCGGCGCCGACGGCGCTGATCGCGACGGTGGCGTTGCAGCCGGTGAGGGTGCCGGAACTCACGGAGACCTGAGCGGTCCCGCTCGTGCCGGAGACGGTGGTGTAGGTGACCGCGCTCACGCCGGACGTGGTGCCGACGACCTGCTGTGCGGTCGGGGTCAGGAGACCCGGGGTGTTGTTGTTGAACGTGATGTTCGTACCGTTCGCGTTGGTCACGACGTTGCCGTTCGCGTCCTTGAGGGTCGCGGTGACGACCGGCGTGTCGACGCCGTTACCGGTGGCGGTCGCCGGGTTCGCCGTGCAGGCGATCTGCGTGGCGGGGCCGAAGACGTTGATCGTCGCGCTGCCGGAGAGGCCGCCCGACGTCGCAACGACGCTGCACGGCTGGGTGGCCGAGTTCGTCGCCGTGGCGGCGAACAGGCCGGCCGAGGTGATCGCGCCACAGCCACCCGTCACCGAGTAGCTGATGGTCGCGCCGGAGGGCGCACCCGTCACGGTGAACTGCTGCGTGCCGCCGACCGGGAGCGAGGCACTCGTCGGCGACAGGGTCAGGCCGGTGCCCGCAGCGGCGGGCGTGGTGTTGACCTGGAAGTACCCCTGGGGACGAAGCTCGGTGCCGGTGGCGATGATCCCGACGTCACCGTTGAAGGTGGCGACGGTGCCGCCAGCGGTCCCGGCCGGGACCGTGAAGTTGTAGACGAAGAAGCCGTTCTGGCCGGGAGCGACGGTGGCCGTGACGGTGGCGTACACGGTGCTCGAGTACCAACCCGAGGCGTACGCCGCGTTCGGCGAAGCTACGTTGCAGGTGACCTTGTCGGCGGCGCAGACGAGGAGCCCGACAACGCCGGGAGCCCAGGACTGCGTGCCGTCATTGAAGAAGATGGCAGAGAACTGACCCGACTCTCCGGCGGCCTTGTTCGTGAAGACCGACTCGCCGGAGTAGCTCGAGGAGTACCCGCCACCAGTGAGGGCGTTGGCGCTGGCGATCGAAGACAGCGGCAGCATCAGGCTGAACGCCATCAGGACCGTCAGGGCCGCTGAGATGACCCTTTTCATGTGGCTTTCCTTTTTTTGTACTTTGGACGCGAGGATCGCGAGGTGCCTTGGGCGCGATGATCGCTCGCGTTGTTCCTGAATCCGATTTGCACTGTCCCCGGTGTTTCTCAGTCACCTCCTCTTTCATCCAGGTTTGTGGCCCCGGAGGCAACTTCCCGGGGACCGCTGCGAATCGGACGCGGGGACGGGTACGACGACCAGCCGCCGCGCGGCTGCCGCCAAGCCGACTTTGTACCAGAAACGGGCACCGCCCGCCACCAGCCAGTTATCGGCCTGTTGCTCTTAGAACGAACGACGGGCGTGGTTTGTCGCGTCATGGCAGGCTTCCCGGGAGGGTGACGAAGAACGAGCTCGACCCCGGATCGGCCTGCCAGGCCCGGCCCAGGGAGTCGAAGACCGGCCCAGCGGCCGTCAGCGGGCCGTGGAGGCTTCCGGTGCCGCCGGCGGGGCCAGCGACCAGGTCGGCCGAGCTGGCGACGTACCAGGCCTGCCCGCCGGGACCGGGGATCAGCCCGGCGATCTTCCCGTTGACGCCACGGACCTGACCGACCCGGCCGTTCCGCAAGGTGAACATACTTCCCCGGTCGGTGCCCAGCCAGACCGTGCCGACAGGATCGATGAACAGGGCGCTGATCGCACCGTCATGAGCGATCGCGATCTCGCTGACCGCGCCGGTCAAGGGATCGAAGGTATCGATCGCCTGACGCTCGCCGGCCGCGACCCAGATCCGGCCGAGCGGGTCGCTCGCCACCGCCGAGAGGTCCAGGCCCACCGCGATCTTCTCGATCCGCCGAGTCCGCGGGTCGAAGCTCACCAGGCCAAGACGGCTTGTCGCCATCCAGAGCCGCTCGTCCGGCGACGCGGTGATCGCGGTCGCGATGGTCAGGAACGGCAGCGGCACGACGGCCAGCTGCTCGGTGCTGATCGTGAGCACGTAGAGCACCCCGGCCGAATCGGCGAGGTACACGTGATCGGGACCGACGACGATCCGGGTGATGATCGCCCCCGCCGGGAGCTGCCCGATCACGAAGCGCTGCCCGGTGAGCAGGTGGTAGGCGCTCACCCGGTTCGCCTCATCGACCGACCAGATCCGGGCGCCATCGCTGGCGGTCGCGTTGATCCGGTGGCCGATCGGGACGACGTAGTGCCCGGGCCAGGCGAGCCGGCCGCCCGCGGGCGCGAGCGGGTCGGCGGGGACGCTCGGCGAGAGGACCGGCGGCAACAGGGCCGGCGAGATGCTCGGCGCTGACGGCGGCGGCGAGGGGCTCGGGGTCGGCGGGGGGCTCGGCGCGACCAAGTCGCGGATCACCGGTGGCGCGGTCGGCAATGGCGTGTTCGCCGGGGCCGCCGCGACGACCGGCTGAGACAGGACGGCGAGGGTCGCCGGAAGCGGCACGGTGGCCACACCGGAGCGGCTCACGACCGCGAACTGTCGCAGCGCCGGGTCGTACGCCAGGTCGCGGCCGGTCGCCGGCACGTCGATCGAGCCGCCCGGGCTGCCGTCGGCGAGCACGAGCGTGATCCGTCCGCCGCCGTCGACCTCCGAGAGCACCGCGAAGCCGCCCGACGGCAGCGGCGTGATCGCCCGCGGCGTCCCGCCGATGCCCAGCGATCCGCTCCGCCGGGCAAAGGTCACCACCGCGCCCCCCGGGCGGGCGGAAAGGATCGCGAAGTCGTCGCCGCTCGCGGCGAAGGCCGCCGCGACGCCCCCGGTGGTCGCGGCGAGCGGCGCGAAGCTGGTGGCGTCGACCAGCGTCGTCGCGTCGGCCGAGATGAGCAGCGCGCGGCGTCCGTTCGGCTCCAGGACGACCAGCTGCGGCGCCACGTCGACCGGCTTCACCGACTGGACGGCCTTGGTCTCGCCGTTGAGGACCGCGACGACGCCGCCCGTCACCGGCGCCTGCTGCGGCCCGGCCCGCTGGGCGGACGCCGGGTCGACGGCGACCGCGGTCACCACGACGTTCCCGCTCGGATCGACCTGCAGGCTGGTGGGCCGCCCGGGGACGGCGACCGCGGTCGAGCTGGTGACGGTGTTCCGGCTGCCGTCGATCTCGGTGACCGTCTTCGCCGTCGCGTCGAGCACCAGGATCGTGTTCGTCGCGCTGTTCAGCGCGAGCGCGGTGGGCCGGCCGCCGACCGAGATGACCGATTTCTGGACGAGCGACTGCGCGTCGACCACGGCGACGGTGCCGTCATCGGGATGGAGCACATAGAGCGTGCCCGTCTCCGGGTTGAGGACCGACTGCTGGACCGCGGCGACGAGCGCCTCGCTCGGGCGGAGCACCGCCTGATCCCCCGCCCCGCGCGGCAGGCCGGCGAAGACGATCAGGGCGACCGCGAGCGCCGCGGCGATCGCCGAGAGCGGGACCGAGACGACCGCCCGCGGGACCCGCCGGCCGGCCGGACGCCGCCCGAGCGCAGCGATCGCCTGATCGACGCGGGCCGCGGGCCGGGACAGCGGGAGCGCGGCGAGCGCGGTGTCGGCCGCGGCCCAGCGGAGCAGGTCGGTCCGGCACGCGGCGCACCCCGCCAGGTGGGCCTCGGCGACGATGGCCTCGCTGCCGGCAAGCTCCGCGTCAAGGTGGGCGGAGACCAGGGGGCCTGCCGACCCGCAGGAGAGCGTCGGCAGGGCGGCCAGGCGACCGTCAAGCGCGCTGTACCGGCGGAGGGTCTGGCTGCAGGCGGCGCAGGCGGCCAGATGCGAGGCCGCGGCGGTGAGGTCGCTGGGGGGAAGCTCGCCGTCCAGATAGGCGGACAGGAGCTCATCGCGCAGATGCATGCGCCTGTATGACGTCTAGCGCGGGTCGTTTGTCGCGTAGCCCTCCCTGAACGCGGCGCGGGCCCGGGCGATCCGGCTGCGCACCGCGGTCAGGCTGGCGCCCTGGATCTGGGCGATCTCCTGGTAGGAGTAGCCCTCCAGGGCGTGCAGCAGCAGGGCCACGGCGTTCTCCGGCGGGAGCGTGCGCAGCACGGCCTGCAGGTGCTCCCGCTCCCCGACCCCTCCGGTCGCGTCGGCGGCGCGCGGCTCCTGGGCGGTGTCCTGGACCGCGCCGATCCGCAGCCAGACGAAGCGCCGGCGCCGGCGGAGGTGGTCGATCGCGGTATTGCTCGCGACCCGGTACAGCCAGGGGAGGACCTTGGTGCCGCGCGCCAGAGTCGGCAGGGCCTTGAACGCTTTGGTAAACGCCTCCTGGGTGACGTCGTCGGCCAGCTCCGGATCGGCGAGGAAACGCAGGAGGAAGGTGTAGATGCGCGACTTGTAGGCGCCATAGAGCGCCTCGAGCGCGTCGTGCTGCGACTCGGCGGCGAGCGCCAGCAGCTGCGCGTCGGAGATGACGCCGGTCTCCGCGAGGCCGCGCTTCGCGCGGTCGGATGATCCAACGGCCGCGAAGGCGTAGCCGCGCATCAGCGAACGTTACTGCGGAAGAACCAGGTTGAGCACCTGGTTCTGCGTCGGGCGCAGGCGCTGGACGAGCTCCTTGTATCCATCCTTGGTGAAGTGCAGGTCGTACTCGACCGCCGCCGCCGGGAAGTCGACGAAGTAGACCCCGCGGCCATCGGTGCGCGGGCTGTGCTCCTGACACCCGTTCGGGCCGATCGCGAGGCAGACCCCGGAGAGTGGCGCACCCAGCTCATCAACGACGACGCCCTCGATCCGGTACTGCGCCCCCGGATTCAGGCCGGGGGTCGGGGTGGCCGGCCGCTCGGTCGGCGGGATCGGCACGGTGTTCCCCTGCGCGGTGATCGCGACGATCGGCGCGGCGTTCGGGTCGGGGATCGCGCTGTGGTTCTCCGTCGCGAAGTAGCCCCAGACGATCACCGCACTCGCGAAGAGCATCGGCCCGCCGAGCGACAGCAGCGTCCAGGTGCCCCGGTCGTGCCAGTCCAGGCCCAGCAGGCCCCGCGCTGGCCCGGTCTGCTTCGCCAGCTTCGGCCTGGGCTGCTTGGTCTGCTTCGGTTGCTTCAACCCGCCGCCCTCCTACGGGCTGCTGAAGCCCTCGTAGATCATCGCGTTGTCGCCGCCGGCGGCGAGCTCGATGACGACACCGTCGATCGGGCCGCCGATGCCGTCGGCCACCACCGAGTATTGCGTGTCGTCGGCCAGGGCGCTCACGTTGCGCGGGTCGACCCGGAAGGCCGAGCCGGGGGTCACCGCGACGATCTGGGTGCTGACGAGCCGGCCGCCGCTGAAGCGGTACCAGGAGAGCGTGACCGCGTACTGCTGGCCGTCGACCAGGCCGGGCTCGTAGCTCGGGTCGATGAACTGCGACCGGCCGGCCTCGATGCTCCGGAGCGCGGTCACCGGAGGCACGCTGCCGTCAAAGAGACGAAGCGCGCGATCGCGGTCGTCGCGGCGGTCCCGAGGTTCTGGAACACGCGACGTTGGGACGAAGAACGGACAGCGCCTACCGAAAGACGAGGCGCTCGATCGACCGCCGGGCGGCCAGACCGTCGCCGATGCCGCCGACCAGGTAGAGGCCGCCCGGGGTGGCGAGCAGCTGGCCCAGCGCCCGGGACTGGGTCGGGCGGGGGTACGCCGTCCACTCGTTCGTCCGGGGGTCCCAGATCTCCGCGTCGGCCACCGGCACCCAGTTCTGGCGGCCGGGGAGCTCGAGCGAGCCGCCGGTGATCACCACCCGGCCATCGGGCAGGGCCGCGGCCTGCTCGACCAGGCGTGGCAGGACGAGCGTCCCGGCGTAGCTGAAGGCGCCGCGGGCGGCCTCGAAGCGCTCGGCGGTGTTCGAGGCGGCGAATTGGCCGCCGATGAACAGGACGTCGCCGCCGGGGAGCGTCACCGCGGTGTGCTGGACCCGCGGCAGCGAGAGCTCCGGGCCGCCGGCCCAGCGGTCCGCCTCCGGGTCGTAGATCAGCGTCGTCGCCAGCGGGATCCCGAGTCGCGAGAGGCCGCCGGCGACGAGCACCCGGCCAGCGGGAAGCGCGGTGATGGAGAAGCGCAGGCGCGGCTCGGGCAGCGGCGCGGCCAGGCGCCAGGTGTTCGTCGCCGGCTCGTAGATCTCGCTCGTCGCCAGGGGCCGGGTGTTGTAGTTGCCGCCGGTCACCAGCACCGCGCCGCCGGGGAGCGGCGCCGCGCCGTGGTCGCTGCGGGCCTGCCGGAGCGGCGCGGCGCGGATCCACTCCCGCCGATACGGCAGG
>JRHI01000220.1_pt1 | contig 65134 bp, 46 predicted proteins | sample 215371 | NCBI WGS metagenome assembly JRHI01 (sample SAMN02929681, study PRJNA255918) | sediment metagenome | biome: cave system; feature: Ice Cave; material: Sediment; isolation source: sediment from deep within a dark volcanic ice cave with no known source of... ...
CGAAGCCGTGCGGCGCTGTCGTCGCTGTACCGCAAGAGCGTGGAACTGGACATTCAGACGTGAGCCGTCAGCATCCCCCATCGCTACTCCCTGTCGCCGAACCTGCCAACGACCAGGGGGATGGCCGCCGCTCGCGGCCTCGGCTAGACTGTGTGCTTGTCCGCCCGCAGTCCCGCCGAGGAGTCACCGCATGCCGCGTCTGCTGCTCGCCCTCGCCATCGTCTGCACACTCACCACCGCCGCTCCTGGACAGCCGACGGTGTCGCCCGAACGCGCCGCCGCCCTCATGAAGGTGCCGCCAGGCTTTCACGTCCACCTCGTCGCAGGCGAACCCACCCTCGTCAAGCCCATCGCCATGACCACCGACGACCGTGGCCGTCTCTGGGTTGTCGAGTCGCACTCCTACCCCCACTGGCTCACCGACGGCAGCGCCGGCCACGATCGCATCCTCATCTTCGAGGACCGCCAGGGCAACGGCCATTACGACTGCACCGTCTTCTGGGACAGGGGCACAAACCTCTCCGGCATCACCCTCGGCTTCGGCGGCGTCTGGCTGTGTGCCACGCCGAACCTCCTCTTCATCCCCATCAAACCGGGACAGGACCGGCCGGCCGGTCCACCGCAAGTCGTCCTCGACGGCTGGGACCTGAACGCCAAGCACAACGTCTGCAACACGCTCGTCTGGGGACCCGACGGTTGGCTGTACGGCTGCAACGGCATCCTCTCCAACGCGCGGCTCGGCCAGCCGGGCACGCCCGCTGCCCAGCGCGTCGCCATCAACTGCGGCGTCTGGCGCTACCATCCGGCCGCGCAGACCGTCGAGGCATTTGCCCATGGCACGACCAACCCCTGGGGCCTCGATTTCGACGATTATGGCGAGCTGTTTCTCACCAACTGTGTCATCAAGCACCTCTTCCACGTCGTGCCCGGAGCCCACTTCCAGCGCATGTTCGGCCAGGACCTGAATCCCTACTGCTACGGTCTCATGGAAAGCTGCGCCGACCACATCCACTGGGCCGGCGGCGACTGGACCACCTCGCGCGGCGGCCGCGGCGCCCACAACGACGCGGGTGGCGGCCATGCCCATGCCGGCGCCATGGTCTACCTCGGCGACAACTGGCCCGACGCGTACCGCAACCACCTCTTCACCTGCAACATCCACGGCAGCCGTCTCAATCAGGACCTGCTCGACCGCCAGGGCACGGCGTACGTCGCCCACCACGGCCAGGACTTTCTCTTGGCCAACGATCCCTGGTTCCGCGGCGTCGCCGTGCAGTATGGCGCCGACGGCGCCGTCTTCGTCAGCGACTGGCACGATACCGGCGAATGCCACAATCACGACCTCACCCAGCCGTGCGGCCGTGTGTTCAAGGTCACCTATGGCCAGCCCCAGCCGCTGGCCGTGGATCTGGCCAAACGCGCCGACGACGCACTGGTTGACCTGCAACTTCACAAAAACGACTGGTGGGTACGGCACGCCCGCCGTTTGCTCCAGGAACGCGCCGCGGCCGGTCAACTCGCCCCGTCCGTGCGGCCGCGCCTGTTCAAGATGCTGGCGCAGCAGACCGACGAGCCGCGACAACTACGGGCGTTCTGGGCGCTGCACGCCATCGGTGCTCTCGACGAACCGCGTCTGCTGCACCTGCTCGGCGACCAGCGCCAGCCTGCCGTTCTCCGCGCCTGGGCGGTGCGCTTGCTGGTCGACCGACCGCAACTGAGCCCCGAGGCCACCGCCAAGCTGGCGGCGCTGGCCGGCGCGGAGCGTGCGGACCCCGTGCAGTGGCAACTGGCGTCGGCGCTGCAACGGCTGCCGCTGGCACAGCGCTGGGACGTCGCCGCCGGTCTCTTCAAGAATGGCCACAGTCACGACGACATGGAGCTGCTGCTCTGGTATGGCATCGAGCCGCTGGTGCCAGCCGCTCCGCTCCGTGCGCTGCAACTGGTGGACCACCCCGCCGGCTTCCCCATCGTCCGCCAATACGCTGCCCGACGTGTGGCCTCGCTACCCGATACGGCCCATGGCCTGGACCTCCTGGTCGGCGTGCTCGCCAAGACCGACAACGACCACCAGCGCGACCTGCTGCGCGGCATGTGGGCCGCCCTGCAAGGACGCCGCCTGGCCGAGCCGGCAGGGTGGCAGGCGCTCGCACGGGACCTGGAGAGGAGCGCCAGTGCCGAGATCGTCGAGAAGACTCGACTCCTGTCGGTGCTGTTCGGCGATCGCGCGGCGATAGCCACCCTGAGGCAAACCGTCGCTGATCCCCGGGCCGAAACCGCTGCACGGCGAACCGCTCTGCAAACGCTGCTCGACGCGCGCGCGGACGATCTGCTACCGCTCCTGCGACAACTGCTGGATGATCGCGCCCTGCGCGACTCAGCCCTGCGCGGCCTGGCCGCGTTCAACGATCCCGGCACGCCGGCCCTGGTGCTCCAACGCTATTCCTCCTTCACCGATACGGAAAAGGCCGATGCCATCGCCACGCTGTCGGCGCGTCCGGCGTACGCCCTGGCCCTCCTCGCTGGCATGGAACGCGGCACGGTGCCGCGCCGCGACCTGTCGCCGTTCACCGTTCGCCAGATGCTGAACCTGAAAGACAAACAGGTCGCGGAACAGTTGACCAGAGTCTGGGGCTCGATCCGGCCAACGGCGCAGGACAAGACCGCCCTCATGGCCCGTTACCTGTCGCTGGTGCCGCCGAAAGCGCTGGAGAAGGCCGACCGTTCCCATGGCCGAGCGATCTTCGCTCACATCTGTGCCAACTGCCACACGCTCTTCGACGACGGCGGCAAGATCGGCCCCAACTTGACCGGCTCGCAGCGGGCCAACCCCGAGTACGTCCTGGCGAAAGTGCTTGACCCGAACGCGGTCGTCAGCCGCGACTATCAGGTCACCGTGGTCACAACGATTGCCGGCCGCACGCTCACCGGCCTCGTCAAGGAAGAGACAGACAAGGTCCTGACGCTGCAGACGCAGAACGAAGTGGTCCGCGTGGAGAAGGCGGACATTGAGGACCGCCAAAAATCGGCGCTGTCGATGATGCCGGAGGGACAGCTGGCGCAGCTCAGCGATGTGGAGATATGCGACCTGTTCGCCTACCTCGCCGGCCCCAATCAGGTGCCGCTGCCGCCGCGCGCGGGCATCAAACCCGGGGGGCGGTGAATCCCCATGGGTTTGCCGCGCCGCGGCTCAACGAGCTTTGGCAGGCAGGCTCTATTCCGCGCTCAGATGCTCCGTCCCTTGTACAATTGCCGGCCGAGCACGGGATCGCGGTTGGTGAACGGCCCATCTGCCTTATCGCTGCTCAAGCAACGCACGTACATTTCGAGCTTGGCGTCCAGGTCGTCGGCGTGGTGGAGGATCAGGCACTCCGGAACCAGGGGCAGACGTGGCGAACCCCACTCAGGCAAGGCCAGGTGGGAAATCAGGACGTGTTCCAGCAGCTGTACCAGTTCCGGGTTGACGTCACCCAGCTCCCTGGCCGTGTCGCGGACAAGGTCTCGTCCCAGGAAAAGGTGGCCGAAGAGACGGCCCGGAATTGTTGGCTGCGGCAACACCAGGTCATCGGACACTTCCAGCACGCGACCGAGGTCATGGAGGATCGCCCCGGCGACAATCAAGTCGCGATTCAGGGGCGGCCGCAGGTCAGGGTAGCGAGCAGCGAATTGCTCCGCAAGCTGGAGGCAGAGGCGCGTTACGGACAAGGTGTGCTCGAGCAGGCCGCCGGCAAATGGGTAAAACTTGCCCAGCGTGGCGGGTGCGCGCTGGAACGGCCCGGCATGGCGGTCGAGGAGGGTCGTCACGAGACGACGGAACGGCTCATCGACAATGTGTGTCTCGGCAAGACTCCTTAACCCGTCCCACATGGCCGCGCCGTCGTGCCGGGAATGCTCGACGAAATCGGCGGGATTGAAGCCGTCCTCCTGGTCAGCGTCCGCGACGGGCCGAATGATGTGGATTTCGATCTGGGCGCCGTAGCGTTCGCTCTCGCCGTACAGGGCGCGAAGTTTGTAGAAATGCCCTGCCTGCCAGTCCCGTTCGCAGACCTCGTACCAGGGACCATCCGCCCACACCATGCAGGTGACGGAGCGAGACCGGTCCCGGAAGCGGCACGTGAAGAAGGGTTTGCCGTCGCGCGTCGCACCACGAGAGCGCTCGGCGAGCAGCGCAAAGAAATCCCCGCACTGACCCGGAGTCAGTTCATTCAGGGGAACGATAACTGGCTTGGTACGCGGCATGATAGCCTGCCGCTTGCGACTTGGCGGGAGGAAGACCACCAGGCCGCAAGCGGCTTCCTCTCACGCGCTCTTCTTGTCTGCTCCGGTCTTATTCTCGAACAGGGGAGTCTCGCCGCGGACCACGGCGTCGGTCACCAAGTACTTGCCCTTCGCCTCCATATCGGGTAGCTCGAACTGGATCTCAAGCATCACGTCCTCGACGATGCTTCGCAGTCCCCGGGCGCCGGTATCGCGTTCCTTGGCCTTGCGGGCGATTTCGCGGAGAGCCTGCGGGCTGAATTCCAGCTCGGCGCCCTCCATCTCGAACAGTTTTTGATACTGCCGCACCAGGGCATTGCGTGGCTCGGTCAAGATGCGGATCAACGCCTCCTCGTCGAGCGGCGTGAGGGGCGCCAGCACCGGCAGGCGGCCGATGAACTCGGGAATCATGCCGAATTCGATGAGGTCGTCGCTCGTCACCTCGGCCAGCACCTCGCCCAGAGTCCTCTCGCCGTCCTCGGGCTTGCTGCCGAAGCCAAAGGTCTTGCGACCGATGCGCCGCGAAATGACCTTGTCGAGACCGACGAATGTACCGCCGCAGATGAACAGGATGTTCGTCGTATCAACCTGGATGTACTGCTGCTCGGGATGTTTCCGGCCGCCCTGAGGCGGCACGTTGCTCACCGTCCCCTCGAGCATCTTCAGCAGGGCCTGCTGGACGCCCTCGCCGGAAACGTCGCGCGTGATGCTGACGTTCTGGCTGGTCTTGGCGATCTTATCGACCTCGTCGATGTAGACGATGCCGCGCTGGGCCGCCTCGATGTCGAAGTCGGCTGCATGGAGGAGCTTGAGGAGGAGGTTCTCGACGTCCTCGCCGACGTAGCCGGCCTCGGTCAGTGTCGTCGCGTCGCCGATGGCGAAGGGAACGTCAAGGATCTTGGCAAGCGTGCGGGCCAGGAGAGTCTTGCCGCTGCCGGTAGGTCCGATGAGAAGGATGTTGCTCTTGTCGACCTCGACGTCGGCGTGGCCCTGGTCGCCGAGGCTGAGCCGCTTGTAGTGATTGTGGACGGCCACCGACAGTACCTTCTTGGCTTTCTGCTGGCCGATGACGTACTGGTCAAGTTTGTCCTTGAGGGAGCGCGGTGACGGAATATGCGTCAGCAGCGCCTTGGAGCCGCCGCGGCGCCGCTTTTCCTGGTCGATGATCGACTGGCACAGTTCAATGCATTCACCGCAAATGTAGACGTCGCCCGGACCCTCGACGAGAGGGCCAACGTCCCGATAGCTTTTGCGGCAAAACGAGCAATAGGCATTGCGGTTGCGTCCGGTGTTGCCTATGGGCCGTCGTCCGCTGCCCCCTGTGCCCGAGTCTTTGGTCGGCATGCACGCTCCTTGGTCTACGTCTCCTCAACCGGCCGCCCGGCACGGTTGCATCGGCAAGTCCCGCAGTCACGCATCATCGGGGTCGGATGGTGTGGGGTGGCGTCCGCCTCCGGCTCACCTCACCACTTGAAGTGATTGCCTCGTAACAGGTTTGGTCGTTTCTCCGCCCGGATTCTACGCCGAGCCGTCTCTGCATGCAAGCGCATTCCATCCCAGATTATGCGGCTGGCGGCCCGGGTTCGGGCGGCGGCCCGGGTTCGGGCGGCGGCGGCTGCGGCGGATTTTCGGGAGCCGGCGGGGGTGCCGCGGGTAGCTCCAGTTCCTGCCGTATCCGTTCGCCCAGTAGGGCACGGATGCGCTCGAATTCCTCCCGACTCAGTTCGCCCCGGTCGTACATGGCGCGAAACTGGGTCAGCTGTTCTCCCGGAGTGAGGCGGTCCCGCGCCGCGCGCTGCTTCCGCCAACGATCCACAAAGGCAATGACCACGGCGCCGAACAAGAGTACCACTATTAGGGCCAGCGTGGTCCACAGCACGGGCATTTTCCACGCCTGTTGCTTGACCGGCCCGGCTGCCTTCAGAATGATAGACCAGGGGACAATCATCGGCGCCTCCGACCTGGAGGGCGGGTGGTCAGGAATGGCGAGGGGAGTCAAGGCCCTTCGCCCGCCCGGGACCGTCCGTCTCCCACAAGCGGCCCCTTGGTGTTCCGCTTGTGCTCTATTATAGCGCCCGTTGTCACGGCAAGAGGAAAAAGTAGATTTCTCGGCGCGGCCGAATTGCTCCTGGTCACCACAAAGGACGCACAATGGGTTGCTTGTGTTTTGCGGTATTCTTTGTTACGGGTTGACCCGTCACGGTTCGTCGGCAGACCTGATGCAGGTCGTCCCACCGACGCGCTGGAGCGCGGTTCCTCTCTCCACACCTGGCAGGTTCATGAAGCGTACTTTTCCCGTGCTGGCGATGGTCGACGCTCTGGCCCTCCTAGCCACCTTTATAATTGGGCTGCTCAAGGGTTTTTCTCCTACCCTCCACGATCAACTCAGTGTCCTTCTGCACTTCGAGTTCGGCCTATTTACGGTGATTGGCAACCTTGGGTTGCACTGCCTCGTTTTCATTTACTTCCTCGGCACCGGCCGTTGGGTCAAGGAGGTGGCCTTGGCCTACCCGATCCCCGACGACCCGTTGCCCAAGTTGACGCGCGACCTGAAACGGCGTGTGTTTCCGCCGGCTCTATTCGCCATGCTCGTGCCCATCGCCGCAGCCGCGTCCGGCATGGGCAGTCTGATGCAGGAATGGCCGTGGCAGATCCACCTGGGCATGGCTGTTCTCGCGCTGGCAATCAATGCCTGGGCCTGCACCGTCGAGTACCAGTGCATCAGCCAAAATGCGTGGGTCCTGCATGAGGTGCTGCGTGAGGTCGATCGCATCCGTGCCGAACGCGGACTTCCATCGAATGCGGAGCAATTGCAACAAGAAGAGCGTCTCTGAGCCACGTGCGGGCTCGCGGACAGTCCGCCAGCCTGCACGTGGCCCAGAGACAATTGCGGGGGGCGCAAGGATGGGGTAAGGTAGACGTTCGGTACTGTAGGCCCGAGAACGCATCACGTACCCTTCAGGCGGACATGGCCAATGACCAGCACACTGTTCACCGTCGCGTTGGCCGCCCTGCTCGCCGCCGGTGAACCACCGAGGACGACGCCACGCGAGCCGAACCCCTTCGCTCCGAGCCTGCCCCTCCTGACGGAACAGGAAGAGGAAAAACTCGATACGATCATTCAACGATTCATCAAGTACGACATTGGCGAATTGCCGAGCGATGAGGCCAAGGCCGCCCGCAAGGACTTCGACAAGCTCGGACCGGCAGCGATTCCTGCTCTGATCCGCGGCCTCAACGACGCGGCGAAGATCGACCATAGCTGTCCCGCCGTTGTCATTGCCAAGAAGCTGGCCCGCATGCTGGCGGTCACCGAGGACCAGGAACTGCTGCAGTTTGCGCGCGAAAATATCGGCGCCGGTATCACCCACTCGCGCCACATGGTTGTCCTGCGCGATTTGCGCGTAGTCTGTATCACCCGCAAGAGTTATCTTGCCCGCCAACCCATCGCCGCGCCGGCCGTCGCCGGCGCCAGGCCGCTGCGTTCCCTGACGGTGACGCAGCTGGCGGAAGCCGCCGGCAGCGAGCGCGGCGCACGGCTCAAAGAGGTGCTCGTCGAACTGGAACGGCGCCGCGGCGATGACGCCATCGCGGCCCTGGGCACGGCGGCCTCCTCTTATGAAAAAGACGTGCAACTGCTGGCCCGCGACCTGCTCGTGAGCAATCTGTCCCGGGAGACAGCGGCGGTCGTCAAGGAGAGGCTCAAGGATGATCGCGCCGAGGTGCGCGCGGCGGCGGCCCGGGCAGTCGGCAGCAAGTTCCCGGCGCTGGCCGGTGACGTGATTGATCTGCTCAAGGACGACGCCGCACCCGTGCGAGATGCCGCGCATCGGACGTTGGTCCGGCTCAACCGCGACATTGATCTTGGACCGGGACCCAAGGCCAGCGACAGTGAACGAACCGACGCCATGGATAATTGGCGCGCGTGGTGGATGAAGCAGGGCAGCCGTTGACATGCGACTACCCCAGTGGCTGGCTCTCGGCTTGCTCCTCGCCCTGCTCGGTCTGCTCGTTGCGCGTCTCGATCGCCTCCCCACCCGCATCAGGGGCACGGTCCAGGCCGACGGCATTCCGGTCGAGGCGGCGCAGGTGCGCTGGAAGGGCCAGGCAACCGTTGTCCACACCGATGCGGCCGGCCGCTTCCATCTTCCCAGGAGCCGTCAGCCACCTCGCCGCATTACTGCCGCCCGCGAAGGTTTTCTCATCGCGGGCTCGCCGGTGAACGGCCTGCCCCTGGAATTGCAACTTAGACACTTGCCGAACGAAGATTGTGAGCGGTACGAATGGGTAGGGCCCGAGCCAAACGCTGCCCTTCCCCAGAACTGCGGCAACTGTCATGGGAAGATCTACCGGGAATGGTCGCTCAGCGGCCACGCACGCTCGGTGAGCAATCCTCACTTTCGCAACCTATACGACGGCAGCGACGCCCGCGGCCGGTCCGGGATTGGCTGGAGCCTGCTCGGTGAACATCCAGATGGTGCCGGTGTCTGCACGGCTTGCCACGCACCTACTCTCCCCTTCGACGATCCGGCGTACTTCGACCTGACCGGCGCCCGTGGCACCGCTGCGCGGGGTGTTCACTGCGACTACTGTCACAAGATTGCTGACACAACCGGCACCATCGGTCTCACGCATGGGCGTTTCGGTCTCAAGCTCCTGCGGCCCGCCGAAGGGCAACTCTTCTTCGGCCCACTCGATGACGTGGACCGTGGCGAGGATACCTGGTCGCACCTCTACCGCGACAGCCGTTACTGTGCCTCCTGCCACGAAGGAACCGTATTCGGCGTCCACGTGTACGGGACGTACACCGAATGGCTGGCGAGCGTGGCGCGGCGCGAGGGGAAACAATGCCAAACGTGCCATCAGGCCCCCACGGGCAGCCTGAACAACTTCGCCCCCGGCCATGGCGGCATCCGCCGCGATCCGCGGACCCTGGGCAATCACCTCTTCTTCGCCGGGAGTCAGGAAGCCATGCTGCGCCAGTCGCTGCGAACGACCACGCAGCTGGAACGAATGTCCACAGGTGTTCGTGCTGTGGTAGAACTGCGAGCGGAGAATGTTGGCCACCGGATGCCAACGGGCTTCGTGGACCGACACCTGGTGCTTGTAGTGGACGGCCTCGCCGCCGATGGCAAGGCGATCCCGCCATTGTCCGGCCCACTCCTTCCCGCACTGGCAGGAAAGAATCTCACCGGACACCCCGGCCGACTGTACGGCAAGGTCCTGAAGGACTTCGAGGGCCACAGCCCCGCGCCGTTCTGGCGCGCCTTGCCGGATGCCACTGACACCCGCCTCGTGCCCGGCAGACCGGACCACGTCGAGTTCGTCTTTCCAGCGGACCTGTACGAGTTGCGGGTCCGTCTCCTTTATCGCCGCTTCTGGCAGGAGGTGGCCGACGCCAAGGGTTGGTCGGACAATGAGCTGCTTATCGTCGACGATCGGCACCGGCCGCACAATCCGTTCCTTCGCGCAATCCGTTAAAGTCCGTACGTCCGACGGTCGATACTCACCAAAGATCCGGTAGCTGGTCCGCCCGGTCGCCCTTGCGGTCCCTTCCTGGCAGCCGTTTGGTAGGGCCGAGGAGAGCGCGCCGGCGACGCTTTCAGTCCGGGGGCAGAGCAGAAAGGGAGTGAAGGATGGGTAAGATGCGGACTACCGTGCTGCTTGCCGCGGCCATCCTGGCGCCGTTATGGGCGACGGGTTGCTTGCCGTTCTCCATGGGCATCGCCACTCCCATCCCCGTGCCGCCGTGGGTCACGGAGCGCATGGAAGAAAAGTACTGCGCCAAGAATGACCACCGCACGCCGATCTTGCCGCCCATCCGCGAAGGGTTCCCGCCGCCGTTGTGCGAGGACCCGCCGAGCGAGGCCGAGGTGCTCCGGGCCATGCCGCACGTCACCCGCGGCGTACCGTACCTCTACGAACAGTTCCGCGATGACGTGCAAATCGTCAACGAGCGCCTGGTGGACCGCATCGATCCGCCGCGTTTCTATCCGCTGATCGGGCCAGCCCAGCTACACCATTGCCACTGGAAGTCGACTATCTACTACACGGAAACAATCGAATCGGGTTATCCGTTCCCGTATCGCTGCACGCATCCGCGCGTCGAAGTCATCTACATCGACAAGGACCACCTGCACCTGTACGTGTGCGACAACCCCGAGGCCCAGCGATCCATGACGCGCGACACGACCAATTACTAACCGAGCGCCCCGCTTGCGGGTTAGCGAGTTAGAACCGCTAACCCGCAAGCGGAGAATCTGAAACGGTCCAAGCAGTCGAGGTGTTCGTCCGCAACCTCGCTACTGGGACGCCGTGCGTGGCCAGTGCGACGATGATCGTTAGCGGGCTCGCTGTGTCGGTCGGCCTCCCAACAGCGCCTCTGGCTCCCACAGCGCCGGCAAGGGCACCTTTTCCTCGCGCGGGCTGCGGGCTGCTTGCCTTGACACGTCCGTGAGATTCTGCGACCCTCCTCCTCCATATCCGGGCACGTGGAGGAAAGCGAGGGTCATGGCTGACCAACCAATCCAGGCCGCAGCTGTTTTCGCGGGCCGCGCACCCCACCGAGTTTCCCTGGTTATCCCCGCCTACAACGAGGCCGCCGGCATCCGTCAGGCCGTTGCCGAGGCCGAAGCATCCCTGCCCCACCTCACCGCCGATTACGAGATACTCGTCGTCGATGACGGCAGCGGAGACAGCACTGCCGCCCTCGTCGCGGAGCGTGCGCGCGCTAATCCTCACGTGCGACTGCTGCGTCATGCAACGAACCGCGGCTATGGCGCCGCCCTGCGAACCGGCTTCGAGGCTGCCCGCTTCGACCGGATCGCCTTCACCGACGCCGATTGCCAGTTCCACCTCGCGGACCTGGCTCCCCTGCTCGATCTCGCCGACCAGGTTCCCGTGGCGGTCGGTTACCGGGTCGGCCGGCAGGATCCGTGGCAGCGGCGCTTCTTCTCGTGGGGCTACAACATTCTGGTGCGGACGCTGCTGGGTACGCGGGTGCGGGATTGCGATTGCGCCTTAAAAGTCTTCCGGCGGGACGCCCTGGCAGCGCTCCTTCCGGAGACAACGGGATTCTTCGTCAACACGGAGATGCTGACGCGCGCCCGGCAACAGGGCTACCGCATCGCCCAGGTAGGCGTCCGCCACCGGCCGCGGCTGCGGGGTTGCAGCAAGGTCTCTCTTGCCGACGTGCCGCGCACCCTACGCACACTGGTCCCTTTCTGGTGGTCGCGGACGCTTTTCCCGGGTGGGATGAGCCAACGGCAGGTTATGTCCGGCTCCATCCTGGCACCCCTCGCGCTGCTCGTGGTCGCGGCGTTACTATTCTTCACGCGCCTTGGCACGCCTTTGCAGGAGCCGGACGAGGCGCGCTACGCCGAGGTGCCGCGGCAAATGCTGGCCGGTGGGCACTGGGTCGTCCCGGTACTGCACGGTCTAACTTATCCCGACAAGCCGCCACTCCTGTACTGGGCGGTCATGAGCAGTTACCGGATCTGCGGCGTCCACGACTGGGCAGCACGCCTGGTCCCCAGCTGCGCGGGCCTGCTCGTCGTGCTGCTCACCTACTGGTGGGGGCGGCGCACAATCGGCGCCCGCGCTGCCTTCGCGGCCGCGATGATCCTCTGCCTGTCAGCCCGCTTCGTCTACCTTGAACGAATGCTTACTCCGGATAGTCTCCTTTGTACGTGTGCCGTGGCTGCACTGGCGGCGTCCCACGTCGCGGTGCAAGGAGCGCGGCTGCGCTGGGGCTGGTGGCTGGCCTCGGCGTTGGCCTGCGGCTGCGGCTTGCTGACCAAGGGGCCGGTCGTCTTCGCGCTGGTCCTGCCGCCGTTGCTGGCGCTGGCGTTCCTCGATCCGCGCATGGCCCACCCGGGTTGGCGAGGCTGGTTGGTTTACCTCGCCGCGTCGACCGGCCTGGCCGCGCCGTGGTACGTCGCCATGAGCCAATACGAGCCGGCTTTTGTCGAGGAATTCTTCTGGCGACACAACGTCGTCCGCTTCGTGGCACCGTTCGATCACGCCAAACCGTTCTGGTTCCACCTGCCTGGCCTACTGCTCGGCACTCTGCCCTGGACACTCCTGGTGCCCGGCCTGCTGCATTTCCTCGGCAGGCATTCGGCGCGCACCGCAGCGCGGCGGCCGCCGGCCCTGGGGTTTTTCCTGCTAGCTTTCGTATGGATGGTCGCCTTTTACTCGGCCGCCGGGTGCAAGCGCGCCGTCTACATTCTGCCCGCATTGCCGCCACTGGCGCTGGCGCTCGGCTGTTACCTCGACGCAGTGCTGCCCTGGGAGAAGGCACTGCTGCTGGCGCGACGCCCCCTGCCAGTGGGACGACTTGGCTTCACGGCGACGCTCTTGGTGCTGGCCGCGGCGCTTGGCGGCAGTTACCTGGCCGTGCGCGCCGGGTTGCTCGGCACGGGCAGTGCCTTCCTTCTCGCGCTGGCGGCGGGAATTGTCAGTGTCGCGGCGCTCCATTGCAGCCGGCAACTCGGCGCAGCGGCGGCCTGGCTCGGCTGCGGCGCGGTGACCTTCGTCGTGCTGTTCGTTGGCGTCCACCAGCTGTTACCGGGATATGCGCGAAAGTTCTCGCTGCGCGGTCCTCTGCGACCCCAAGCGGCCCGCTGCGCCGACCCACGCGTACCCGTGGTTTGTTATCCGCGCCGCTGGGACTCGGTGAGCTTCTACCTGCGCCGCGAGGATGTGCGTGTCTGCACGCCGGAGCAATGCGACGAACTGGTCGCTCTGGTCCAGGCGCGGCCCGGCACGGTGCTGGTGGTCAAGTCTGATGGGGCCCTGGCAGATTTGCTGCGGGAACTGCCCGGATCGCTGGAGTTTGTACCGTTCGGCAGGCGCGGGACGGTGACGGTGGGACAGGTGCGCGAGCGGCCCCTGGCACCGGTGGGACTGTTCGCAGCCGCACAATAGGCCGCAGAGCCAGTGAGGAAAGGACCCTTCCTGGCACTGTGGGTATACTGAGCGCGCGGCACGTCCCCGCGTGTGGTCTGCCTAACATCTTCGCTGTATGCACGCCAGGGGTAATCCGAAGCCCCGGGACGAAATGCCCTTCTTCTCTACCGCCTGCGAGTCGTCAATTCTCACTGAAATCGAACTTCTGCGCTATCTCTTTGCCGAGTGGATCGCGCACGAACTTCTTGCGACACGCTGGGCAGAGGTCGTATCGGAAAGCCTGATGCGCGGGGTCGGTCGCCTCGGGATCCACGAGGTTGTCTTCCATCTCGCGCAGGAGTTGACCGACCGCTTCCATGTGGTCCTCGTCGAGGTCCGCTTCGGTGATCTCCGCGGGGTCGTGAGCGGCGAATACTTCCAGCTTGACCACGTAGCGGTGGTCCTCTCCGGGCCGAAGTTCCTTGCCACAGAGATCACACGTAACATGCAACATGAACCGGTGACCCTCCCATAGCCAGGGCCCGAGGCGTGCGGGGGCAGCATTGCCTCGGGCCTGCGAGATTCTCCTAAAAATCGGTCCGGAATACCGGCTTGCGATCAGAAAGCTGCCCCTATCCATCCRTCGCAGGTTTGGAGGCGCATGTCAAGCCGAATCTCGGAAAACTCCAGCCTTTACCGGATGTTCTCATGGTGCTCACTCTTCGGTCTAATCCTTTTTCGCCGAGAGTTTAGCCTTCAGAAGTGCCAGAAACGATTTGCTTCTTTGCGGACGCGGTTTCACCTCTTCCGGTTCAATCCAGGTCATCGTCCCAAAAGGTTTCCGGAGCGGGTCGCCAACTACAGTCGTCCTCCAACCGAAGACCAGCACCCGCTGGCAACGGCGAGAAGGGTGGCCCGCCTGACCGGCTGAACCTGGACCGGCCGCCACCAGGGTTGCGGCGCATCCCTGCTTGCCCTACCATCTCGAAGTAGAGAAATCCGGCGGGCAGCAGCTCACCGCCCTCGATGGTCCCCTCGTCCAGGAACGCGCACATGGTCGGCCCCGTCCTGCACCACGAAATGATGCTCGGTAGCCGGCGCAGCCGTGCCTACATCTTCCGCTGGCTCTACGGCGCTTGGCTCGTGCTGGAGGTACTCTATTTCTACCTGAAGTACGGGATGACGACGTTCCTGACCGACAGTCACACCTATGCCACCGGCGTCGTCTCCAGCTGGTTTGTCGAGACTTACGTCGTCCAGCAACTTATCCTGATGATCCTGGCCACACCCGTCCTCACCGCCGGGGCGATCACGGACGAGAAAACGCGCGGTACCCTGCAATACCTCCTCACGACCGATCTGCTGTCGTGGCAGATTGTCCTCGGCAAGCTACTCGGCCGCGTCTTCCAGGTCGCGCTGCTGGCCCTGGCTGGTCTGCCCCTCTTTTGCTTCCTGGGCGCCTTCGGCGGCGTCGAACCGCTCACCCTGGTCGGCATGGCCCTCATTACTCTCTTGCCGCTTTTCACCCTGGCGTCGGCCAGTATTCTCGCCTCGGTCTGGTGCCGGCAGACGCGCGACGCCGTATTGGCGCTGTATGCCGTCGGGGCGGTCGGTTTCGTGCTCCTGTGGTGGCAGAGGAGCTTCCTGAAGTATTTCGATCCGCTTTGGGTCCTGGAACCGGCCTGGGGGAGGAGGACCTTGCCCGATGTGGAGGAGTTTTTGCAACGGCTCCTGCTCGCCGGACTGGTCTGGGGCGGGCTCGCCGCTGTCTGCCTCGTCCTGGCGATCTGGCGGCTGCGGCCAGCATACATCCGCCAGATGGAAGGCGAGGGACGGCAAAAGAAACAACGCTGGTGGCGCGTCCGCCGAGCGCCGATCGCCGACAATCCGATTCCGTGGAAGGAACGGCATGTGGATGGCCTCGCCCCGATCACTACCCTCCGCCGTATCCCGACCTGGTTGGCCATGCTCGTCGTCTTCGCCGGCACCGTCGCCTCATCGGTCTTCATCCTGTTCATGTTCCTGCCGCCAACGGTGACACCCCAGCAACTGCGCGACGCCCTGCTCCATCTCGACTTCAATCGGCTCCTCGACCTCCTTCTGGCGCCGAACCCCGTACCACCCGGCGATCTCTTCATGTGGCAAGGCATCCTCGCCATGCTCATCCTGAGCCTCGTCGTAGGCATTCGCTGCTCGGGCACCATCTGTGGCGAGCGCGAAAGGCAGACCTGGGAAGCGCTGCTGCTGACACCCCTGACCGCGCGCCAGCTCATCCGCGGTAAGCTGTGGGGGATCATCGGCTCCAGCTATCTCTATCTGGCAGCTTATGCGGTACCCGCGCTCGCCCTGTCGGCGCTCGGTGGCTTCATGTCATTCTTCTGGTCGGCGATCTGGCTGGCGGTGACCTGGCTGGCCATGTACTTCGTCGGCGCCACTGGCATCTGGTGCTCGGTCCGCTCGCGCACTTCCTGGCGCAGCCTCCTCGGCACGGTCGGTATCGGCTACGTAGGCGGCACCCTCGTCTACCTCATCACGTCGCCGGTGATCGCCATGGTTGCCCTATTCATCCTGGTCTTTCTGATGATCGTGGACTACTACATGGGCACGGCCCTGGGAAGCACGGCCCTGAGCAGTGGGCCCGGGCAATTCTTCCTCTCGTTCAAGGTGGCCTCGTGCATTGTGCTGGCCGGCACCTTCTGGTTCCTGGCCTGGTTCTTCATCGGCGACGCGCAGAAATGGGTAGCAGACCGCGAACGGACGCGCCACTGGAAGGAGGAGCCCCGCCGTCTGCCCCCCCCGTCGCGGCGCCGTTTGGCCCGACCCCGCTTTTACAAGTGAGTGTCGAGCCACCGCCTCGAAAAGCCCATTTTTACAAGCACCGGCGAGCAACGGCGGTAAGAAGTGCCAGCCGGTGCCTGCCTCCTTTTTGTCTCGGCGCCCGAACGCGGCTCGCAACTCTTGATCCAAGCACTGGTTGCCGGCGGCGGCCATTTCTTGCTCGGTTACGGCACGCCGCTTGCACTACTAACCCCGTCCTCAAGAAGTCACGAATCACGAAAGGCAGGGACACGCATGAGCCCACGCGAAATGAACCTGCTCTGGCTCAGGGATACGCTGGAACACCTGACGTCCGGCCAGCGACAGCTGGAGTGGGCCGAAGATGCCAATACGATCCAGGTGCTGACGGACACGATGCTGCGGGACCTAGATGCCTGCCGCCGTCTTTGCGAGGCGCTGCGGCGCCGCAGCCACTGCCAGCAACCAGTATAAGGAAACACTTCCACTTCTTAAATATCCCCCAAGGCTGCCTCCCCCGGCAGCTCCTACCCCGACCCAATTCCCCCAAAGCCTTCCTCATGCCGGCGACGCCGCAACGTCGCCGGCGTCTTTTTTTCCCGGTCTGCGTTTTTGGCCCTGGCTTCCGCCCTGTGAACCGAGCAGCGCCCTCGTGAGCAACTCGCAACTCGCCATCCGTTAGCGGCCATCTCCTTCCCAGATTGCCCCTGCGGCACGTCTGGCATGTCCGGCGTGTCCGTAAGAGCCGAGGACCTGGCAAGAGCCGTAAAAGGGACGGGCGGTAATCAAAGGGCGGGGAGGCAGCCGATAAGTGTGGTTGGACAGGCTGAGCGTTTTCCGTGAAGCCGGTCGAATTGAGCACCCCACAACGTTCGAGGGACCTTGTTCCCGGTCCGTCATCCTTGCTCCCCTGCAGCGGGTCCTGGAAGCAAATACCGTGGGCCGCGGTGGGGAGTTCGACGGCGAGCAAGGTGGAGGATCCCCACATAACTTGGCCCACGGGCCGATTTGGAGGCGAGAACATGAGGATGCGCTTGGTCGCGCCGCTGCTGGCTGCGTTGGTTGGCCTGCTCGGGCTAGCTAACTACGCGGCCGCAGGATGCTGCGGCGCCGACAAGTACGCCTGTTGTCCGGAACCGTGTTGCGACGCTCAATGTTGCTTCACGGCCTGCCAGCAACAGTGCAAAACATGCTACAAATTGGTTTACGATACCGTCCTGGAAAAGCGCTGGCACACCTGCTACCAGACAGTCCACGAAACGGTGATGAAGCCGGTCTGCAAGACCTGCTACCGCGACGAATGCAAGACCTGCTACAAAACGTGCTCCGAAACGTGCTACCACACGGTTAACGAGACCTGCTACAAGCCTTGCTACGAGACCTGCTGGAAGGAATGCTGCTACCAGGTCTGCAAACCGTGCTACCACACGACCTACAAGGAAGTTTGCGAGACCTGCTGCAAGCCCTGCTACGAGACCTGCTGGAAGGAATGCCACTACTGCATCTGCAAGAAGGTGCCGGAGTGCTGCTACAAGGACTGCTGCTACACCGTGTGCAAGCCGTGCTACGAGCAGCATTGCTGCACCCAGCACTGCTGCATCCAGAAGCAGCTCTGCGAGCACTGCGTTAAGGAGTGCTGCTACACGGTCTGCCGGCCGGTCTGCGAGACCTGCTACAAGGACTGCTGCTACACCGTGTGCAAGCCGTGCTACGAGACGTGCTACAAGGAATGCTGCAAGACCTGCTACCGCGAGTGCGTCGAGACCTGCTACAAGGATTGCTGCAAGACGGTCTGCCGCCCGGTCTGCACCTGCAAGACGGTGCAGAAGAAGTGTGGCGAATGGGTCACGGAAACCTACTGCAAGCCGGGCAAGAAGATTTGCTGCGAGACGACGTGCTGCAACTCCTGCTATGATCCGTGCTCGTGCAGCTGCTGCTGCCAGCCGGTCAAGCAGAAGTGCTGGTGCGAAGGCCCGCCGCAGGTTTGCTGCAAGAAGGTGTGGCACGAGCACATCGTCTGCGAGCAGGTGCCCTGCACGACGTACGTAAAGGAATGCGTCCACGAGAAGGTGCCGTACACGGTCTGCAAGAAGGTCCCGTATACGGTCGTGGAGAAGGTCCCGTACACCGTCTGCAAGATGGTGCCCCAGACGTGCGTCAAGAAGGTCCCGTACACGGTGGTGCGGAACGTGACCGAGGTCTGCAAGAAGCAGATCCCCTACACGGTTAGCCGCTGCGTCTGCGGCGCCTACGTGGATGAGAAGGGCTGCGCTTACGAGTGCGAGGCTCCGGGCCGTTCGTTCAAGGAAGGCGCTCGCTTCGAGCGGACCAACACCTGGACGACCTGCCGCATGGTTCAGGAGACCTGCGTCAAGAAGGTGCCGTACACCGTCTGGCACACCGTCACGGAAGAATGCGTGAAGAAGGTGCCGTACCAGGTTTGCCGCATGGTTCCCTACACGGTGAAGAAGTGCGTGCCCTGCACGACCTGCACCATGGTCCAGGAGACCTGCGTCAAGAAGGTGCCGTACCAGGTTTGCAAGATGGTGCCCTACACCGTCTGCAAGCAGGTGCCCTACACCGTCTGCAAGCAGGTGCCCTACACCGTGACTTGCAAGGTCCCCTACCAGGTGACCGAGATGGTGGCCTGCACCTGCTGCAAGAAGGTCAAGGTCTGCGTGCCTGAGACCGTGTGCGTGAAGGTTTGCCGCAAGGTGCCGGTGTGCGTGCAAGAGTGCGCCCCCTGCTGCCCGAAGCCCTGCTGCACCCCGACCTGCACGAGTGGCTGCACGAAGAGCTGCACCAGCTGCTGCACGAGTTGCTGCGAGTGCAAGCCCTGCACGAGCTGCTGCGATAGCTGCTGCGAAACGAAGTGCAAGGAGAGCCTCTGGCATCGCCTGTGCCACAAGCGTCTGTGCTGCGAGTCCTCTTGCTCGACCTGCTGCGACAGCTGCGGGTCCTGCGAGGCTGGCTGCTGCAAGTAATCCTGGCGAGCAGTAACGGCTGCCCTCCAACCGGCAAGCGGGCCGGCCTCCCCCGAGGCCGGCTCGCTTCGTTGTTTTTGCCACATTCGACAGCGCCTGGATTTTGCTTCCTCTCGGAGGTGGCCCCTTGCTATCTTCAAGGGTATGAATACGCTACTGCATCTCCGCTGGTGGTTGGCTGGTTTTCTGATCCTGGCGCTGAGCGCCGCGGGTTGCGAAAGCGACCTACCGGACCGGGACAAGCCAAAGAAGGAGACGCCGAAGGTCGAGGAGCCAAAGAAAGTGCTCGTCGGCAAGAACGTCTTCTTCGAGGTGCTGGGCAAACAGCGCCGCGTCCTCATCAGCGCGTCCGTGTGTCTGCGCGAAGGTCCACTGGAGCAGCTCTTGACGCGCAAGCAGAAAAAGGAACACGAGGCCATCCTGACGGCCGACGTCGATGGCCGCGACATCCATAAGGCCCTTCTCGCCGCCGGCGCTACTGCCGGGAGCACGGTCCGCTTCCAGCCCAAGTATGCGCCGGCGACCGGGGACCGCATCAAGGTACTGCTTCAGTACGAGAAGGATGGGAAGCGCCTCACGGTGCCGGCACAGGAGTGGGTGCGGAACGCCAGGACGGGGAAGGACCTTCACGTGGACTGGGTGTTCGCCGGCAGCCGGCTGGTGCAGAACCCGCTGGATGAAAAGGCCCCTGACATCTATCTCGCCAACGACGGCGACGTGATCTGTGTCTCCAACTTCGAAGGAGCGCTGCTCGACCTGCCGATCAACAGCCCCAAGGAAAACTCCGACCTGGCCTGGGAGGCAAATACCGAACGCATCCCGCCGAAAGATACGAAGGTCGTGATCATCTTGGAGCCGATTCCGGAAAAGAAGTAAATGCAGACCACACCCCCCAATTCCAGCAGGAGAGGAATGCGGACCTAGCGGGTGCCGCGACCGGATGCCCGCGGACCAAACAACTTCGCCTCATGTCCGCCAGTCGCTCTTGACGAAATCCCTATTATTCCGATAAAGATAGTTAGACCTCGGTTACCACCCCGCCCGATCCACGACGCCGTGCGCTGCCGTTGAGCGGATCTCCAAGGAAGCGGAGGCAGTCGCGCTAAGAGGGAGGAGCATGGCCACGCAAACGTTTTCCCACGAGCAGATTGCCGCTGCCAACCAACAGTTGGAAGGGCAATCGCCGCAGAAGATCCTTCGCTGGGCCGCGGAGCAGTTCCACCCCCGGCTGACCATGGCGACGGCGTTCGGCGCAGAAGGATGCTGTATCCTCCACATGCTGGCGGAGATCGAGCCGGACGTGCGCATCTTCAACCTCGATACCGGCTATCAGTTCAAGGAAACGCTGGAACTGCGCGAGCGGATCAAGGAGCGCTATGGCATCGAGGTCGAGATGGTTCAGCCGGAATTGACCGTGCCGGAGTATGAGGCGGAGCATGGTGGACCGCTGTACCCAATTCGTCCGGACCAGTGCTGTTTCGATCGCAAGGTCTTGCCGCTGCGGCGGGCCCTGGTCGGGTTCGAGGCCTGGATCAGTTCCATCCGCCGGGACCAGACGGAGCACCGTGCCAGGGCCGGCGTCGTGCAGTGGGATCCCAAGTTTGAACTTGTGAAGGTCAATCCACTGCTGAGTTGGACCAAGCGCGAGGTGTGGGGCTTCATCTTCGCCAACGAAGTGCCTTACAACCCCCTACATGATCAAGACTATCCGAGCATCGGTTGCTGGCCCTGCACCAACAAAGTGACCGACGGGGCCGACGAGCGTTCCGGCCGCTGGGCGGGCACGCGCAAGAAGGAGTGTGGCCTGCACGTGATCGAGCACCAGGAAGGCAGCGGCATTTGAGTGGGAAGGATTGAAGCATGAAGGTATCCGCCAAGGCGGAATATGCCTGCTTCGCGATGCTCGAGTTGGCCTCCAGTTACAAACAAGGGCAACCCGTGCGCGTCAAGGTGATCGCCGACGCGCACGGCATTCCGCAGCGCTTCCTCGTGCAAATCCTCCTCCAACTGAAGGGAGCCGGCCTTGTCGCCAGCCTTCGCGGCGCTGCGGGCGGCTACCAGCTGGCCCGGTCGCCCGCGGAGATCACACTGGCCGAGGTTATCAACACGATTGACCGGGCGCCGGTACGGGCCGTTCCGGTGGCCTCGCCCCAGTCTCCCGTTGTCCTGGCCGTCCGCGCGGTTTGGAAGGAAGTGCAAGCAGAGGAAGAACGGCTGCTCGAACAGCTGACACTCGACGAACTCGTCCGCCGCAGTCAAGAAAACAGTCCCTTGTCGTATCAGATTTAAAGGGGTCAAAAAGAGACTTGCCGACCCCTTCCCTTGAGTTCTGGTGAGAGGTAACGACCGATGCCTGATTTGATACCGCCGCATGGCGGCGTGGGTACGCCGGTTGACCGCATGGTGCCTGCCCGAGAAATCGAGGACTTTCGCAAGCGCGTCGCCGCGCTGAAGCGCGTCCCGGTAAGCGACGCCGATCTATCCTCGCTGTATCGTTTCGGCGACGGTGGCCTTAGCCCGCTGACCGGGCCGATGGACCGGGTCACATTCAACGGCGTCCTCGACAACGAGGTCATCGTCCGCGACGGCAAGTCGTATGCGTGGACCATTCCCCTGTCGTTGCCGGTTGAGAAGTCCGTGGCCGGTTCGCTGAAGGTCGGCGAGGAAATTGGCCTGGTCAACGGCCAGAATGAGGTCGTCGGCAGCCTCCGCATCAGCGACGTTTTCCCATGGGACAAGGCGAAATACATCAAGAGCGTGTATGGCACCGAGCGGACGGACCATCCGGGCGGGAAGATGGTCGTGAACGATCCGCGCGAGCAGCTGCTCGGCGGCGAGGTCCACGTGCTGCCCCAGCAGAAGCCTGCGGGGTACGGCCAGTTCATCCTGTCGCCGCGCGAGACCCGGGCACTGTTCCAGCAGAAGGGCTGGCAGCGCGTGGTGGCGTTCCAGACGCGCAATCCGCTCCACCGCGCTCACGAATACGCTCTGGTCGCTGGCCTGGAACGGCTGACCCGCGCGGGATTCTTCACTGGTGCCGTTCTCAACCCGCTCGTCGGCGAGACCAAGGGCGACGACGTCGATGCGGCGACGCGCATGGAAACGTACAAGGCGCTCATCGACAACAAGGCGCTCGGCGAGGGCGACAAGGACGAAGCGCTTTGGAAGGAGGCTGGCTGCGATATCACCGACCGCATCCTCCTTCTCGGCCTGGACATCAAGATGTTTTACGGCGGGCCGAAAGAGGCGATTATGCATGCTATTTATCGGCAGAATTTCGGCTTCACCGACATCGTCATTGGCCGGAAGCATGCCGACGCGCCCTTCGACGATGGCAAGGACATCTGGGACGGCCTCGCGGCGCAGCGAAAGTTCGACGAGCTGAAAGGGGAACTGCTCATCAAGCCCGTGAAGATTGGTTTCGCGGCTTTCTACGAGGAGTTGGGCCGGGTCGGCCTGGTGGACGAGTGTGCTCCGAAGGGCTACAAGCAGGTGACGATCGCCGGTCGGGTGCTGCGCGAACAGCTGCGGGCCGGACAGTTGCCCGACCCGCGCATCATGCGGCCGGAGACGGCACGCATCCTCATCGAATGCATGAAGGAGAAGTGATTCGTCACACCAGCCCGCGCCGCCAGCAAGGGCTGACTTTCCTGGCCCTTGCTGGCGGCGCGGGCTGAGACGGCGGGCCCGTTGATCCTAGCTCCGCACCAGCACCTTGGAATCTTTGCGCACCACGGAGGTCGTCCCCTGGTTGTCCATTTCATGTACGATGCGATTGCGGATGGCGACGAATGCCGCCGCGCACTGCGGATCGAACTGCTTTCCGCTCATCTTCTCGACCTCAGCAAAGGCCATGTCCGCCGGCCGACCCTTGCGATACGGACGATCCGAGGTCATCGCGTCAAAGGCGTCGGCCACCGCCACGATCCGCGCCAGTCTCGGAATCGCGTCTCCCGCCAGGCCATCCGGGTAGCCCCGGCCGTCCCAGCGCTCGTGGTGCGAGCGGCAAATGGGAATAAGCGGCTCCAGATCGGGGATTGTCGCCAGGATTTCGGCCCCCTTGACGGTGTGCAGCTTCATGATCTCGAATTCTTCGTCCGTGAGCTTGTCGGGTTTGCGCAGGATGGCGTCGTCGATGCCGATTTTGCCGATGTCATGCAACGGCGTACCCATGCGGATTAGCTCGACGTCGGCCGGTACTAGTGCCAGCTGCTCGGCCAGGAGTAGCGAGTAGGTTGTGACGCGGTCCGTGTGGCCGCCCGTGTACTCGTCGCGCAATTCGACTGCCTGCGCGAGGATCGTGATCGTGTTGAGGAACAGATCGCGCAGTTTGCGCAGGAGTTGGGCGCTCTCGATGCCGGCTGACACGCTCGCCGCCATGGCGTCGGCCAAGTGCAGATCGTCCATCGTGAACGGTTTCTGCCAGGGGCTGCGGTCGAGGTGCAGTACGCCCAGTCGTTTGCGTGGTGTTCGCAACAGGACGCAAAGCACAGAAGCCATTGACCCCTCAGCGATGCTGCGCGCGATGGCCAATTCGGGATCGTCGGCGCTGTGGCAGAGGATCGATTCGCCGCGCGTGACGCAGCGCTGGGCAAGGCTCTGGCTGAAGCAATGGCGCGACGCCGGGTCGATGCGACCGGCAACCACGGTGCGCGGCTCGGCCCGGCCGGTCACGACGGCGCGCAGCCGCAGCACCCCACCGGGACCATCGGCCAGCACAATCGCGCCGCGCTGGGCGTCGAGGACGTGGACGGCGTCGTCGAGAATCGACTGAAGTAGGTCTTCTTCATTTTCGAGATGGACAAGGTGATGACAGGCCCGCAGCATGGCGAGCATTTGTTCGCCTGGCCGTGGCGAGCGGTTACTGTCGTAGGCCATCCCTTCGAGCGCCTCTTCCCAGGAGGACTGGACGGTCGCCTCCACGCGCAGTTGCTCTCCTTCGGTCGGGGCCTGCTGCTGCGGTTCCTCAAGGGTCTCGACGACGACGGCGACCTCGCCAAATTGCAGGAGGTCGCAGACCCGCAAGGGCCATTGACCCCGGCCCAGGCGAACCCCGTTCAAACGGGTGCCGTTGGTGCTGCCCAGGTCGGTGACGCGCCAGCCGCGTTCGGTGGGACGCACCTCGGCATGGCAGCGACTGACCGAGGAATCATTCAGTACCAGCTCCAAGGTGTCCTGGCGGCCCACGCGCAGGAGGCCGTCGGCTTCCCAGGCCTTGCCCTTGTGAGTTCCGTTGATCCCTCGCAGGCGGATGTGTCGCGTCACCCCGTCCTCCTTTGCCACATCCTCATGCCGCGGACATTCGGCATGGAACGACTCTTCGGCACGATGCCTATCAACTATAGTTTGCAACTCCGCTGTTTGACGCCGGCTATGCCAAGGATTCACGGTTTTCGCCCGAGCTTGAAGATTATGACACTACAAGAAAGGACCTTCTTTAGACCCTGTCGACGGTCGCACGAGTCTCGCGCACCGTCATTTTGCTTGGCGACCTTGGCACGGCGGGTTAAGATAGCACCTCCGAGGCTACAGCGCTCCCCGCATCGTCGCCCTCCCCCCGCCTTGCGCCGGTGCGCCGGTGAAGGTCTGCTCTCCTGGATGCACGTGAGGATCACCATGAGTGTAAAATGTCGCGCCCTATTCGGTTTGCTGGCCGTGTTCGCCGTTCTCGGTGGGTCCGCCCCGGGCATTGCGCAGCCGCCCTCGCCGCTCAGCCAACCGCACCCACAATCTCCTGTCCTCAACCCGCCGGTGCCTCTGGGCATCCAGCGCGGCACAACGCTGGAGCTGACTCTCACCGGCACGAACCTGGCCGAGCCGACCGGCTTATGGACCAGCTTCCCCGCCAAGGTCGTCATCCCGACCGATGCCAAGAACGGCACGGACAGCGCGAAACTGCGCGTCAAACTCGAGGTGCCGAAGGACGCCCCCCTCGGCTTCCACTCGCTGCGCCTGGCCACGACGCGCGGCATGTCGAACGCCAGGCTCTTCTGCGTGGACGATCTACCGCAGGTACACGAAGTGGACACGAACCGCTCCCCGGCCACGGCTCAGGCGGTAAACGTGCCGTGCGTGGTCGTAGGCCGAGCCGATGCCGAAATCACGGACTACTTCAAGATCACCGCGACGGCCGGTCAGCGGCTAAGCTTCGAGGTGCTCGGCCGGCGTCTCGGCAGCGATTTCGATCCCGAACTGACGCTGTTCGACGCTCGCTCCGGCAAGCCGCTCCCTGGCGGGCACAGTAATGACTCGCCCGGTTGCCAGACCGATCCGCGCCTGACGTATACTTTCAAGAACGCTGGCGCCTACATCGTGGCCATCCGCGACGTTACCTATCGCGGTGGTCCTGATTTCTGGTATCGGCTGCGCATCGGCGACTTTCCCTGTGCCACGACGCCTATTCCAATGGCGGCGAAGCGGGGCAGTAAGGTGTCGGTCGGCTTCGCGGGGCCGGGCGTGGATGGCGCTTTACCTGTCGAAGTAATGGTGCCGGCTGACCCGGCCTTGCACACCCTCTGGGTCTCCCCGCGCCGCGCCGCCGGTCAGCCCGGGTGGCCCGTCCCTCTGACCGTGACCGACCTCGACGAGACCGTGGAGAAGGAACCGAACAACGTTCAGGCTCAGGCGACGCGTATCCCCGTGCCGGGAGCGATCACCGCGCGTTTCGAGCAGAAGAACGACGTGGATTACTTCGTCTTCGCGGCGAAGAAGGGGCAGAAACTCGTCGTCGAGGCCCACTCCCTGGAAGTCGGCTCCCCCACGGAGGTGTATGTGGCGATCAAGGACGCCAAGGGTGGTCAACTCGCGGCCAGCAATCCCATGGCCGTGCCGCGTCTCGATTTTACGCCGCCGGCTGACGGCGATTTTTATGTCTACGTCGAGCACCTGCTGCTCATCAGTGGCCCGTCGGAATCGTACCGCCTCACGGTCACGCCCCCCGAACCGGGCTTCGAGCTCTCGTTGTTCCTCGACCGTTACCAGGCCTTCCCGGGGGGGACAGTAAGCATTCCGATCATCCTGTCCGCGCGGCACGACTACACCGGGCCGATCGAGGTGAGCGTGATCGGTTCGCCGGGCATCACGGGCCAGGTGACAATCCCCGCGGGTCAGGCGCCGGCACCCCCGCCGCCCGCACCCGCTCCACCGGCCGCCACCCTGCTCGTCAACGTCAAGCCAGACCTGCATCTAGGGCCGCATAACATCCTCCTCCAGGGCAAGGCGACGGTAAGCGGCAAGACTGTGGTCGCATACGCAAGTACACAGGCCATCCTCAAGCTAAGTCTCGCCAACCTGCCTTATCCGCCATCGACCCTGCTGAACCAGGTTGGTTTCGCGGTGACAGAAAAACCGCCGTTCACACTGACGGCGAAGTTCGAGCGCGAAGCCCTGCGCGGCGGGCCGGTCTCGGTGACCATCACGGCGACGCGCGCCGCCGGGTTCGCCGACGAGATTGTCCTGAGCGCGGCGGGGCTGCCGGCCAACGTCGTTTTTGCCGCGAAGAACATTGCCAAGGCGCAGAACGAGGCCAAGACGCAGGTTACGGTGCCGGCCACCGCGAATGTTGGTTCATTCCCGCTCACGTTTGTCGGCAAGACGAAATTCCAGAACAAGGATTTCAGCGTCGACGCTCTGCCGGTGCCCCTGGTGGTAACGCTGCCGTTCGAACTGAAGGTCGAACCTGCGGCTGTCAAACTGGCTCCAGGCGAGAAGATCGCGCTCAAGGTGCAGGCGATCCGCAAGGGCGGTTACCAGGGACCGATCAACCTTGAGGTGCGCAACCTGCCGGCTAACGTGACCGCCTCAAAGCCAAGCATCGCCCTGGGGCAGGAAATGGCGAACGTCGAACTGACGGCGGCGGCCAACGCGGCGCTCGGCAGCAAGGCCGACGTTAACGTCCTGGGTACCGCCATCGCGGCCGCCAATCAACAGAATGCATCGCCAAACATCACAGTGAATGTAATGAAGAAGAAGTGAGTTCGGCCGCTTGCGGCACGGCGGAAGGATCGCCGAGCCGCAAATGACTCAAGGAGACCCGCGATGAACCTCTTCGAGAAGTTCCAGCTCGGACTTAACTGCACGGATTTCCTGGCGCGGTACGCAACCGAGCCACAGAAGCAGCGCTGGCGACAGGTCCACGAGCAGGTCGTCCTCACCGAGGCCCAGCGCCAGCTGCTCGGCCAGTTCCGCCGCGAGACGAACGTCCTCTGCCTGGCGGGCGCGTGGTGCGGCGACTGCAGTGGTCAGTGTCCCATCCTCGAGCACTTCGCGGCAGCGGCCCCCGTGCTGCGTGTGCGCTATCTCGACCGCGACGAACACGCCGACTTGCAGCGCGCCCTGCAGATTAACGGCGGCAATCGCGTTCCAGTTCTCGTGTTCTTCAGCGACGACGGCTGCGAGGTAGCCCGTTACGGCGAAAGGACTTTGAGCAAATACCGGCAAATGATCCAGGAGCAAATGGGCGCGGCGTGTGCTAGCGGTCTGGCGGTACAGGGCGATCCCCTGCTGGCGCAGGTGACGCAAGATTGGCTGAACGAATTCGAGCGCGTGCAATGGTTACTGTGTCTTTCGCCCCGTTTGCGACAGCGGCACGGCGACTGACCAACTGGCTTGCCTGCTAAGGAACGGGAGTCCGAGCGGTACGAACCTGCTGAGTGCGGGCCTTGAGGCGATCCACCACCGCGACCGTCGTGTCAGGCACCAGGATCGGATCGACCTCCAGGCGGAAGAGTTCGGCGCAGCGTGCGTCCGACAGCGGCCGATTGAGTACGGGTGCGCGGTACTCCATCTGCACCAGTAGCGCGTCAAGAGGGCGCGGCGGGTCAGGCCCCCACCACTCCAGCCGATGTGGCCAGTACGTCTCGGCGTCGAGGTAAAGCCTGCACTGGCGGGGTAAGCCGCTGGGCCAAGGTGTGCCGGAGGGCACACGCAGGTTGGTCTCGGCCGGAGTCCAGGTTCCCCATAGCTTGAGGAACAGCCGGCCGTCGCGGCGCACGGTTTCCATGCGAATCCAGTTCATGCGCCGGCGCAGGCCCGGCAACAGGTGGGTCAATCCACCCCACGACTGATCGCGGAAGAACTCGTCGCGCACCTGGGGCGGCGTATCCGGGTCGTCGAGCCGGTCGAGCACTTCTTTGAGCCGCATCCGGCTATAGTTGACCCGGCTGCCCGTGCCGATTCGCGTCGCTTGCCACAGCGTCGTTCCATCATTGACCGCGCAGAAGGTGCCCGCGACGCCGCCGCGCTCTGTCTTGAGATCCAGCCGGAAGCGCCGTCCCGGCGCCGCAAGATAGTGGCCCTCCGCCACCCAGGTCAGGTTCAGCACGTCGACCTGCTGCCACAACTCCATCTCCAGCCAGAACAAATGCTTCGGCTCCAGCAGCGCCAGCGCCCGGTCGAGGGCCTGGACCGCCCCGGGATCGGTTGCCCCCGCTGGCTCGGGGGCGGGCTGAGAAGACGGCGCGACCGGCGCAATCTCCACGGTCTGCTCGGGTCGGGCAGCGCCGGAACGATGGACCAGCCCCACGCTCCCCAGCAGGAGCAGCACTGAACAGGCGACGAAGGGTAAAAGTACGATGCGGTAGTACGACATGGGCAAAATCTTCCGGATTTGACGAAAGTTCCAACCCTACGTTGGCCGAGTATATCCACAGGCGACCACACGCAAAAGACGAAGATCGGCTGCCGGCACTTGGCCGTTGGCCGACAACCGTAAGCCGAAAGCCGACAGCCGAAGGCAGGGGGATGGTATGAAGCGAACGGCAGGGGTAGTGTTGCTGCTGGCCGGACTGGGGCTGGCCGGCTGCGTCAATGACAACCCAGGCCCTTACATGGGCAACTACTGGGGCAACGGCGGGGCCGCCTGCGGCAGCACCTGCGGATCACGGGTGGGGCCGAGCGTGCCGAACACTCAGGGTCCTTGGGGTAAGCCTGTTGCCATGGCAGCACCGTACACGGCGTCCCCGCCGCAAGGCGAAGCAGCCGCCCGCGCGATGCTCCAGACGAGCATGCCGCTCAACCAGGTGCAGCTGACGAGTTTTGGCCCGAACGGCCAGGGCTCGGGCATCGTGCAGGCTGGGGGTCCGCCTCCGGGCGCGCTGGCGCCGCCGACGGGCCTGTCGCCTCCGGGCGTCCCGGCCGCGCCGCCGCTGCCGGGCATGACGCCGCCGCGACCCGGTATGCCGCTGCAGATGGGTGGGCCGCCCAATCCCGGCGCCGTCGCAGCCATTGGGGCCCTGACCGGCCCGGCCCCGCAGCCATTCCCCGTACAGCGGACCGAGGTCTTCTTCACAGGACCTGCCGGCATGAAGATCTCCTGGTACGCGCCATCGGCTGACGGCAAGGCTGGCTTCACACCCGACTTCATCGAGGCCCCCGGACGGTACAACTTCCTCCAGGCCGCGATCTATCGCCTGAAGCTGAGCGACATCCCGGATCGTCCGAGCGTCGATCTTTACCCGACGCTGGAAGTGGTGCCGGCACAGCACAAGACTGCGGCCTTCCTGGCCCATAGCGCGGTGCCGGTGTCGTTCACTCCCGAGGACCTCGAACAGGTTGCCTCCGGCAACTACGTCGTGAAGGTCATCTACCTGCCCGATCCGCAGTTCCAGGACCTGGCGACGACGGGTCCGTCCGAGGTCGTGTCGTCGCGGCTTGAGCCGGGTGTCGATCCGATAGCGGAGGCTTGCCGGCGCGGCACCATCCTGCTCGTGGTCCGCCTGGGCAACATTGACCTGAACCTGTCGCACAGCCCATCGATGGAGGCTCCCAGCCCGTATCAGCCGAGGCCGGCCGCCATTCCGGCAACGGCCCCGGGCCTGCCCCCTGGTGGGCCGATGATTCCGCCGACCGCCGTGGGACCCGGCATGCCTGGTAGGGGACCAATGGGCCCCTTCGGGATGGGTCCCGGCTCAACGATGCGCCCGGGTCCGCAGATGCCCGCCGGCCCGATGATGGGGCCGATGGGACCGCTGCCAGGCGGCGCGACGGGCCCGCTGCCGGCCGGGCCCGCCGCCCAGTCCGAGAGCCAGCCCCCCTCGCCGACGGTTGGGACACGATCAAGCAGGCTGACGGCGCCGCCGCAGGTGCAGCCGGTGGACCTCAAGAGTTCGGTCCCGACACCGGCCGCACTGGCCAGCCAGGGCGCATCGGACAAGACCGCCGACAAGAAGCCCGGCACTGGGCCATGGGTTATTCCTTGACCGATCTGTAAAGTCGCTTGCGGTCCGGCGCGACGATCACCAGGGTGCCGCGCGGAAATGACTGCAGCAGGGCCCGGAGCGGGAGCGACGGGAATTCAACCCGTCGCTCCTGCTCCGGGCTCTGACAGTTGGCGGCTGCTTCGGGAGGTTGAGTACGGAGTGACGATCATGAATCCCACCCTCGCACTTCGCACTCGGCAAGCGCGACTTCGTGACCTGCTGGCACTGGTCTTCCTGATCGCCTTCCTACCGGACTGTTCTTTCGGCCAGGCTCCGCGGGCGCTACCGGGGCGAGGCCCCGCCTCCCTGCTGTTCGTTCGCTTCGCCGGACCTGCTGGCGTGCACGTCACCTTCTACCAGGGCATGGCCCCCAGCCGCGATTTCGTCACTCCGGTTACCGTTGGCCTTCGGCCCGGCTATCTGCATCGCGTTCGGCTTTCGGGGTTGCCCGGTCGACCTGGCCTCACCTTGGCGCCGACTCTGGAAGTGCGTGGCACATTGAACCTGTCGGCGCATCTGCGGCCGAACGATTACCCGGCCCCTATTGTGTTTGGCGAGCAAGACGTGGAGCGCGTGCTGGCCGGCTCGTTGCTCACCAAGGTCGTCTATCTCGAAGATCCCGATCATGCGGTCGCGGCTGCCACACGGCCCGACCAGCCGCTCGAGATGTCCGTGCCGCCCAATGACAACATCGTGGAAGAAGCCCGCAGCCTGGGCCGGCCGATGCTCATCGTTCGAATGGGACAGCGTGACGTCAGCAACGAGGAGTTGTCGCGCTTCGCGGTCCCCGGCACCATTCTGCTGCCGGGCGAAACGGCCTTGACGATGCCGCCCGTGCCCCCGCAGTTGCCGTGGACTTGTTTCCCGCCGCACGATCCCATGCAGGGACCGCGGCCGCAAGAAGAAGAGTGTCTCCACGACGGCGGCGACGGGGGCCGGCCGGTCGGCCTCGACCGCGCGGGCCGACTGCAAGGACTCGATCCCGCCGACACCGCCGCGGAGTGGACCGACAGCCAAAACCGCCGTCGCGTCACCGTCTCGAACCGCGTGTGTCTGTGCGTGCCGCGTTTCGCCGTGCTGCGGACCGAACTGCCCCTGGCCGCGCATGAAGTCGTCCTCGCACCCGCTGGCCGGCAGGTTGTTCACGAACAGGTCCAGCTGCAGACGCGACAACCGAGCCTGGAGACGCACCAGAACGAGCAACTCAAGGCCATGGCTGGCCGCCAGCGGCCGACTGCCGCCCTGGGCAACCAGAGCGTCGGCAATCTCGTTCGTCTGGAGGTCTTGAGCGCCGCCCAACTCGACGTGGGCCCGGCCGCTGCCCTCGGTACGCAAGCCGCACAGCGCCTGACCGAGGTGGAGCGAACGCGCCTGGCGAAGCAGATGGAACTGGCCAGAAACCTGAGCAGCCGCAAGGGCCTCGCGGGGGTCGAGCAGAAGGAAGGTACGTCGGTGGTGGGACGGGTCGAGGGGCTCAGCGCGGTCAGCAGTGCGGCGGAAACGCGCGACCTGACGATTTGCTGTAACGAGGTGCCGCACCCGCCGGACAAACCGCTGGTGCTGTTCAAGTGGGCCAGCGCCCAGTCCGCCCAGGTCGGCGACGTAGTGACCTTTTACCTGAAGTACAGTAACCACGGCGGTCAGCCGATCACGGACGTTGCTGTTTCGGACAGTCTCACGGGCCGCCTGGAGTACGTCCCCGGCACGGCCCGCGCGGATCGTGACGCGGTCTTCACGACACAGCAGAATGAAGCGGGTTCAGTGATCTTGCGCTGGGAGATCGGCGGCCGGCTCCTGCCGGGGACGAGCGGCATCGTCAGTTTCCAGGCGCGGGTCCGGTAGAGCGCTACGAGGTCTGACCCATCAAGTAGCCGCGCAGGTCGCAGTAGATGCGGGCGCAGCGCATGCGCCATTCGGAGTCGGCCAAGACTCCACGCAAGACTGGCTTTAGCAGCACGGTGATGCGCAGCTGGCTGTCGCGGGCCGGATCGGGCCGCTGCAGGTGCAGTTCCATGTCGATGAGGCCGGCCTTGCGACCCAGCCCCAGCCAACCCAGACCGTTCCGCGGAGCATAGACGCTGCCCTGTCCTCCAAGGCGCACGCGAATGCGTCCGGGCACACTTTCGACCACCTCGCCGCCGACGTCGCTGACGAAGCCGCGCAACTTGTAGGCGGCGATCATTTCCGGCATCCACGCCTCCAGATAGTGGATGACCGCGTTCGGATCGAACATCGGCGCGATTGTTCCCGCGGGCGAAACGGGCGGCGACAGCGGCGTCGCGCCTGGACCCCGGGCATCCGGCAGAGTGGGCGCCAGGCTCGGCGACACCAACTGCTCAAGCAACGCCTCCTCGTGCGCCAGGGCCGTTTCATAGCGCTCGGCCAACTCCCGCGCATGGCTCGGCCGATCGGCTGGGCTCTTTGCCAGACAGCTGCGTACCACCGCCTCGATCACCTGCGGCACCAGTTCGCCAACGCCCATTTCGGCGAATGATGGCGGCTGCTCGGTGGCGTGGGCCAGGAGAACGTCCATGGTGCAGCCGCCGGAGAACGGCAGATGGCCGGTAAGCAGCTCGAAGAGGATTACGCCTACGCTATAGAGGTCGCCGCGGTGGTCCATCTGCTCGCCGCGGGCCTGCTCTGGGCACATGTAGCCCGGCGTGCCGACGGCGAACTCGGTCCCAGTGGCCATGGCGTTCTTGGGGCCGCCGTTCTCGACCAGCTTCGCCAGGCCGAAATCCATCACCTTGAGCATCTCGTACGGCGTATCCGGATCGACGACCATGAGGTTGGCCGGCTTCAAGTCGCGGTGGATGATCCCTTCAGCGTGGGCGGCCTGCAGAACTTCGCAGAGTTGGCCGAGGATCCTGCCCACGCGCGCTGGCGTGAGGCGGTTGTTTCGCTGCAGTAGCGCATTCAGGGTGATGCCCCGGATGTACTCCATGATAATACAGGGGCCCTGCGGATCATTCACCGAGGCGTCGTAAAGTGTGACGGCATAAGGATGTTGAAAGCGGGCCATCAGAAGGGTTTCGCGCTGGAACCGCTCGCGGAAGAGAGGATCCTTGGCGACGTGATCGTGCATGACCTTCACGACCACTTGCCGACCTAAATCGAGCTGCCGAGCCAGGTACACCCGCCCCATGCCGCCTTCTCCCAGAAGGCGGATGGTCTCGTACCGGCCCAGGAACATTCGGCCCACCATGCAGCGCATCCCCGGTCAGAGGATCTGTTCAACTCTCCATGGTAAGTGTAGGTCGCTTTCGCCCGGGATGCTGCKGCAAGCAGGCATTTTCCCACTTGGGTCGGAGCGCAGCGCGCCGACGACAAGTAAAGAACCTGTCGCTGACGTTCCTGGCTCTGGCAAACTGATGTACAGCGTGAGAAGGCGGGCGCCAGCGATTCGATTTCAACTGGCCGGCAAAATACGGACACGCCGGCCTTCGATACGCAGCCGACCATTGGCGAACAGGCGAATCGCTTCGGGATACGCCTCGCTCTCCTCCGCGAAGACCCGCGCCGCCAGCGTGTTCGGCGTGTCGCCCTCAAGGACGGGTACCACTCGTTGCAGCACGATCGGCCCATGATCGTAGACATTATCCGTGAAATGAACCGTGCAGCCGCTCACCTTGGCGCCATACTCCAGCACGGCTTCATGGACGTGATGGCCATAGAATCCCTTGCCGCAAAAGGCGGGGATCAGGGAAGGGTGAATGTTCAGGATACGGCCCATGAAATCGTCGGGAATAACCAGCAGTTGCAGAAAGCCGGCCATGCACACGAGATCGGCGCCGGCCCGCCGGCAAAGATCGAAGATGCTCCGGCTGAACTCCTCGCGCGAGCCGCAGGCCTTCCGTTCGACCGCGGCCGCCGGTACTCCCGCCTGCCGGGCGCGCTCCAAGCCGTAAGCGTCGGCGCGGCTGGCGACCACCTGCACTATTCGGGCAGGCAGACGGCCGGCGGTACTACGGTCGAGGAGGTTTTGCAGCGTTGTGCCGGAACCTGACAGCAGAACTGCAAGGCAAAGGTTCTGAGCCATGAAGCTTCACTCCAGGATGATCCGTGGAACACCTGCCGGCTGGCGGCGTCCTCTGATAAGATAAAGGTTTTCGGTCCGCGGTGTGAGGTTTCCGTCATGGCGTTCGAGAAGGTGGAGACGGCGAAGCTGGATTTCCCCGCCCAGGAACGAGCCGTGCTCGAGTTCTGGCAGCGCATCGGGGCCTTCGAGCGGCTCGTGGAGCAGAATCGCGGCAAGCCGAAATGGTCCTTTCTGGATGGTCCTATCACGGCGAACAACCCCATGGGCGTCCACCATGCATGGGGCCGTACCTACAAGGATGCCTATCAGCGTTACTTCGCCATGACCGGCCACGAGTTGCGCTATCAGAACGGCTTCGATTGCCAGGGCCTCTGGGTCGAGGTCGAGGTCGAAAAGGAATTCAAGCTGCGTTCCAAGCGCGACATCGAGAACCTCGTCCCCGGCGATCGCTTCGCCAGCATCGACCTTTTTGTCCAGGAGTGCAAGAAACGCGTCAACAAGTTTGCCCGCATCCAGACGAACCAGTCGATCCGCCTGGGCTACTGGATGCACTGGGACCGCGACGGCGACTGGGACCTAGCGCCAGACGAGCGGCATAGTTACTTCACGATGTCGGAGGAGAATAACTACACCATCTGGCACTTTCTGAAGAAATGCCACGAGCGCGATCTGGTCTACCGCGGCTACGATGCGATGCCGTGGTGCCCGCGCTGCGCCGTTGGTCTCAGCCAGATGGAGATGCACGAGGGTTACCAACTCGTCGCCCATCGTGCGGTTTTCGTCCGCTTCCCGCTGCGCAGCCGGCCGCGCGAGAACCTCCTGGTCTGGACGACCACACCGTGGACGCTGACCAGCAACGTCGCTGCCGCCGTCAATCCGCAGCTGACCTATCTGAAGGTTCGGCACCACGATCAGCTGTACTATCTCGCCAAGGGAGCGTTCACAGCGCGGCGTCTTGAGGAACAATTCAAGCGCAAGGAATGGGTCGAGGGTGTACCGAAACTCAGCACGCTCGAACAGCTCCTCAAGGAAAAGGGCGGCTATGAGATCGAGGGCGAACTCGCCGGCGCCGCGCTGGTCGGCTGGGAATACGACGGGCCGTTCGACGAACTACCGGCCCAGCAGCACCCGGCCGGTTATCCGAGCGCCATCGCCGAGGTCGTGCTGCGGCAGCAGTGGGCGCCAGCGCGGACGGGTGCCGAGGTTCATCGGGTCCTGGCCTGGGACATGGTCGGCGAAACGGAGGGCACCGGCATCGTCCACATCGCGCCGGGCTGCGGCAAGGAAGATTTCTTGCTCGGCAAGACCGAGAAAGTGCCGCCCATCGCGCCGCTCGATGATGAAGGAGTTTTCCTACCCGGATTTGGCGAGCTGGAAGGCAAGTTGGCCATCGAACCCGCCACGACCGATCGGATCTTGAACAACCTGAAGGAAAAGGGCCTGCTGGTCGCAGTGGAGCGGTATCCGCACAGCTACCCACATTGCTGGCGCTGCAAGACGGAACTGCTGTTTCGCCTTGTCGATGAATGGTTCATCGACATGAAGTGGCGCGACGAGATCGTGCGCGTTACGGAGAGCTCCACGTTCTTGCCGGAGTCGATCAACGGTAAGGCTCGCGAGCTGGACTGGCTACGGAACATGGGCGACTGGATGATCTCCAAGAAGCGATTCTGGGGCCTGGCCTTGCCCATCTGGGTTTGCGAGAAGTGCAACACCTTCGACGTGATCGGCAGTCGCGCGGAATTGCAAGAGCGAGCCGTCGCGGGCTGGGGCCACTTCGAGGGCCACACGCCGCATCGGCCGTGGGTCGATCTTCTCAAGGTGAGGTGCGTGCAGTGCGGCGGCGAGGCGAGCCGCGTCCCCGACGTCGGCAATCCGTGGCTCGATGCGGGCATCGTACCCTACTCGACGATGGGTTACAACCGAGAGCCGGCGTACTGGGAAGAGTGGTTCCCCGCCGATTTCATCACAGAGTCTTTCCCCGGCCAGTTCCGCAATTGGTTCTACGCCATCCTGGCGATGAGTACGATGATGACGGGGCGTGCGCCCTTCAAAGTGCTGCTAGGGCATGCTCAGGTACGTGACGAGAAGGGGGAGGAGATGCACAAGTCGAAAGGGAACGCCATCCCTTTCGACGAGGGCGCTGAGAGAATAAGCGCCGATCTCATGCGCTGGATGTTCTGCCGCCAGAACCCAGCCGCGAACCTGAATTTCGGCTACGGCCCCGCAGAGGAACTGCGCGGCAAGTTCGAGCTGAAGCTCTGGAACAGCTATGCCTTTTTCTGCAATTATGCCCGCGCGGACCGGGGCGGATTCGACGTCGCCGCGTCCCACATGCCGCTCACCGAACGGTCTGACTTCGATCGCTGGATCCTGTCCGACCTGCAGAAACTGGTGCAGACGGCTCGACAGGCATTCGAGAACTTCAACGTCCAGGCATTCTGCCTGGAAGCGGAGCGATTCGTCGATGACAAACTGAGCAACTGGTACATCCGCCGCAACCGGCCGCGGTTCCAGAGCGGCGAGGAGAGCCGCGACAAGTTGGCCGCCTTCCAAACGCTCTACACCGTCCTCCTGACGCTCACCAAACTTTTCGCGCCGATCGTGCCGTTCCTCACCGAGACCCTCTACCAAAACCTGACCGGCCTGCATTGGCAGGCGCCGCCAGGGAAGGTTCCGCCAAGCGTTCACCTCTGCGCCTTCCCGGAGCTGGACCCCACGCAGATTGACGCCCAGCTGTCGGAGGACATGGACGCTCTGCTGCGGCTGCGCGAGCTCGGCTCGGCAGCCCGCAACAGCGTGAAGATGAAGGTCCGCCAGCCGCTCGCCGAAATGAGGGTGCAGCCAGCCGATGAGCGCGACCGCCACGCGGTCGCGCGGTTCGCCGACCAGCTCTGCGACGAACTGAATCTCAAAAAGGTCACGCTGCACGAACCGAGCGCGGGGCCGTTGTTGCAGCTCCAGGTGAAGCCGAACCCGAAGAACCTGGGACCGAAGCTCGGCCAGCGGATGAGCGAAGTCCTCGCCGCATTGGCGGCGGCCGATTCGGCCGTCATCGGGGAAAAGGTCCAGATGGGCGCGATGGTGGAGTTGCACCTGCCGAGCGGCCCCGTGACGCTGGAGCCGGCCGACTTCTTCGTCCTGTTGAAGGCCCCCCAAGGCTGGGCTGGCGCGGCGGATCGCAACACCCAGGTCATGATTGATGGCCGCCTGACCCCGGAGTTGAAGCGCGAAGGCAAGGCCCGCGACATGGTGCGTCAGGTGCAGGAGTTGCGTAAACAGAGCAACCTTGAAATGGAGGACCGGATCGTCCTGTGGCTCGCCACCGAATCAGCGGAGCTGCGCCAGGCCATCGACGCCCACCGTGCCTACATCTGCGAAGAAACGCTGACGACGCAGTGGGCGATGCAACCGCTTGACGGCGAGGCGCACCAGGCACAGGTCAAGATCGAGGGCGAACCCCTGACCATTGCTCTGCGCAAACGCCCCGTGTAGCCGCGATGCGAAGTGTCCCACGTGTTTTTGAACTTTCAAATCTTGGAAAACATTCGCCGTTTCCCTAGGATAAGGGCAGAGTCCACGACCCAAGGTCGAAAGCGAGTCGAGCCATGGTGCATTCTCATTCCGACGTGCGCCTGTCCACCATCCGCGAGAAGGTCGAAGCCGGCGCGCGGCTTTCTTTCGACGACGGTCTCTTCCTCGAAGAGAACGCCGACCTGCTCACCCTCGGTGAACTGGCCAACTTCGTCCGCGAGCGCAAGAGCGGCAACTTCGCTTATTACAACGTCAACGAACACCTCAATCCGACCAACATCTGCGTCTACCGTTGCACGTTCTGCGCCTTCCGGGCTGACCTCAGGAATCCGAAGGGCTACGTCATGAACGACGAGCAAATCCTGGAACGCGCGGCCGAGACCGAACGGCGTGGCGCCACGGAGTTGCACATCGTGGGCGGCCTGCACCATCAGCTGCCTTACGACTGGTATTTGAACGTCGTCCGGATCATCCACCAGGCCCATCCCCGGCTGCACCTCAAGGCGTACACGGCCGTCGAGTGGGACTGGTTCGCCCGACTGACGGGGCGGCCGACGCGCGACATCCTCGCCGAGTTCAAGGATGCCGGCCTGGGTAGCTTGCCGGGCGGTGGCGCAGAGATCTTCCATCCTGAGGTGCGCGACAAGATCTGCGAACACAAGGCCGACGCTGATTCATGGGTGCGCATCCACCGCGAGGCCCACGAACTTGGTCTGCGCTCCAATGCGACGATGCTCTACGGCCACATCGAGGAACCGCGGCATCGCATCGACCACCTCATTCGGCTGCGCGAATTGCAGGACGAGACCGGCGGCTTCCAGACTTTCATCCCGCTGGCGTTCCATCCGGACAACACGGGTCTGTCTCATATCGTGAAACCAAGCGGCATGACCGACTTACGCGTGATGGCACTCAGCCGGCTGATGCTCGATAACTTCCCGCACATCAAGGCGTACTGGATCATGCTCGGCATCAAGACGGCGCAGCTGGCGCTGAGCTTCGGCGCCGACGACATCGACGGCACCGTCGTCCACGAAAAGATCTACCACGATGCCGGCTCCGATTCCCCGCAGGAATTGACAGTCACCGAGTTGCGCCGCTACATCGAGGAAGCGGGCCGCGTGCCCGTGGAGCGCGATACCCTCTATCATGAGGTCCTGCGCGAGAACGACCGTTGGCAAACCGGTGCGGCGCTTGCCGCGCGCTAATCTGCATGGCATTCTGGAAAGACAAATCGCTTACTCGTCGGGGTGGGGATGGCCCGCGCCCTGAGCCCGCAGGTGATCGAGGCGCTGCCGCACATCGGGTTCGTTCGGGTCCTGAGCCAGGGCCCGCTCGTAGAGGACAACGGCGCGATCGGGCCGGTGCATCGTCTCGTAGACCTGCGCCAGCTGCACCAGCGCCAGGGCATTGTGAGGATCAAGGTCGAGCGCCTGCTGCAAACGTGCCTGGGCGCGCGGTAGGTCGCCGGCCTCGGCCCACAGCCATGCGTCCGCCGCGTAGGCCGAGGCTTCCCTGGGTTCTCGTGCCAACCAGTCGGACACAAACTGCACCGCGTCCGGCATTCGTCCCTCGCGCACTAACAGGTGGCACAGGGCGTTGCGGCAAGCGTGCTGCTGCGGGGCGAGGCTCAAGCACTGACGATAGGACCGCTCGGCAGCGACCGTGTCGCCGAGGCGGTCGCTGCACTGGCCAAGGTTGTACTGGAGGCTGGCGTCCGCCGGCTGGAGTTCGAGCGCTGCCTGGAAACTCTGCCGCGCCGCGGCATACTGGCCGCGGTGAAATAGAGATAGGCCGTCCTCGCTGTAATCGCGGACGCGCTCCTGGGAGGTCGGCGTACAACCGGCCAGCAACAGCAGCAGCCCCGCGGTCCACCAGACCCGGCGCATACGGAGTCACCTCCTGCCCGCACCATAGGCAAAGCGCCGCCGAAAGGGAAGGCGAACCGGATCTTCCGGCCTTCTCCCGCCGGCTCATCTTGCCCCGTCGCCCCGCCGACCGGAGGTATAATCCACCGGGTACGAACACTCGGTGGTGTTGTCCGGTCCGAGCAGGAAGCGGCGGCGCCCAATGCATGGTTCCCGTCGCTATTACGCCGGCACAAAAGATCCTCATGTAGGACGGCTCTCTTGAGCCGTCCGGACGGCTCAGGACAGCCTTCCTTGCCGGCGTAATAATCAGAGCCGGGAGCGTTAGCGCCCGGTGCATGCATAGTTCCCGTCGCTGACGCTCCGGGCTCAGATTGGAGATCCTCACCGGGCGCACACATGGGACACCGCCGTCGTTTACCTGGATAGTGTCGTGAGTGGACCTGTCTCATCCAAAGGGGTGCGCGTGGTTGGCCGGCTAGCGCCCTCGCCGACCGGGGCGCAGCACGTCGGCAACGCGCGGACGTACCTAATCGCCTGGCTATCGGCGCGTGCGCGCGGCGGCCGGATCGTACTACGGATCGAGGACATCGACTCGCCGCGCGTCAAGGCGGGCGCTGCGGAGCAACTGCTGGTCGATTTGCGCTGGCTGGGCCTCGACTGGGATGACGGTCCCGCGGTGCAGACAGAGCGGCTCGCCCTCTACACGGAGGCGTTGGAGTGCTTGCGCGCGCAGGAACTGATCTACCCCTGTACGTGCAGCCGCAGCGACGTGGAGCGGGCCGCCAGTGCGCCACACCGGGAACACGAGGGACCGGTCTATCCGGGCACCTGCGCGGGCCGCCGTGCTGGGGAGGTCGCTGCGCTCGCGGGACAGTCGTACTCCTGGCGCTTTCGATTGGGCCGCCACAGCCCTGAGTTCCTCGATGGCCTTCGTGGACCGACACGCATCGACCTGCAAAAAGCGGGCGGCGACTTCGTCGTCTGGAAGGCAGTCGGCACGCCGGCGTATCAGCTTGCCGTCGTGGTCGATGATGCCAGTCAAGAAGTGACCGAGGTGGTACGCGGAGACGATCTGGTGTCGTCCACGCCGCGACAATTGTTGTTGTACGAGGCGCTCGGCCGGCTGCCGCCCCGCTTCATCCACGTGCCGATGGTGGTCGGTCCCGACGGGCGCCGCCTAGCCAAGCGTCATGGCGACACGCGCCTGGCGGCACTCCGCGCCGCGGGGGTACGGCCGGAACGTCTCCTGGGGCTGCTGGCGTGGTCGTGCGGCTGGAGTGATTGGCGCGAGCCCATCAGCGCCGGCGAGTTGCTGGCGTTGTTCAGGTTGGAGACGATCCCAGCGGATCCGTTCGTGCTGACACCGGCGCTGCTGCGGGAGATCGGGTACAACGCGTGACCCGCATGCGGGTCGTCGTTTGGGATCGCTAACCCGCCAGCGAGTTGCGGCGCTGCCACTCCACCTGCCGCGCCAGCCCCTCGTCGAGTCCAACGCGTGGCCGCCAGCCGAGGTGGCGATACAGTTTGCTCGTATCCGCAAAGGTGTAGCGCTGATCGCCGGCGCGCGCGGCATCCTGGCGCACGGCTGCCTTGCGCCCAGTGATCGCCTCCAGCTTGCGCAGCACGTCCCAAACTGTCACCGCCTCGCCGCCGCCGACGTTGTAGGTTTCTCCCCGCACTGCTGCCAAGGCTGCCACGGTTGCCCCGACACAATCATCGATGTACGTGTTGCCGCGCACCTGCAGACCGTCGCCGAAAACCGTAATTGTCTCTCCGGCAAGGAGTGCATGCACGAAACGGTTATAGCCCATGTCGGGCCTCTGCCGCGGCCCATAGACCGAGAAGTAGCGCAGCACCACCAAGGGTAGTCCTTGCTCCTCGGCATAGGCGCGGCAAAGGTTCTCCGCCGCCAGCTTCGTCACGCCGTAAGGGGAAATGGGCCGGGCTGGCAACGCCTCGTCACCGGAGGCAAATCGTCCGTAGACCGACGAGGTGGATACGTAGAGGAAGCGCTGCAAGGCCGAGCGGCGGCGGATCGCTTCGAGGAGGCGCTGCGTGGCGGTGACATTACAGCTTTCGTACAGGTCGAAATCGGTCCAGCTCCGCGGCAGACCCGGCATGGCGGCCAGGTGAAAGACTGCCTCGACACCATCGAGCGCGGCGTCGAGGGGATCGCAGCGCAGGTCGAGCGCGTGCACGCTGAAGCCGGGGTGTTGTCGGGCAGTGGCCAGGTTGCTCTCCTTGACGGAGCGCGGATAGTAGGGAATAAACGCATCGACGCCGCCCACGGTATGGCCGGCCTGGAGCAAGGCTTCGCAGAGATGGGAGCCGATGAAGCCGGCGGCGCCGGTGACGAGGCATTTCATGGGTGTGCTTCCTTCCTGGAGAGCGGAGGCGAATGTGGGGTGCAGTCCATGTTTCTTTGGGCCGGCGACACGGCCTCGCCCCATCGAGTGGGTATGGTAGCAAGCTGCCAGCGTGCAGACAACGGCGGCCCAACTCGGGCCCGAGTGGTCGGTGCGCGATCAGGGCGGCCGCTGGCCAACCATGGCCGGCTGGCCGCTTCACGGGATCTTCCCACCCGCCGCCAAGATCGGAAGTCGTTTGCAGGTAACTGCTTATGCAAGATCGCGCTGCTTGTGTCCTGCGTGACCCCTCCCCTGGCATCGCACTTGCTCCACACGATCCTCTTCTCTTCAATTTGGACAGGGCCGACGCCATGAACCCCAAAACGATCCTGATCGTCGATGACGATGACGTTCTGGGCCAGATCCTGACCCGCGTACTCGTTCAGCAGGGCTATCGCGTGGAACGGGCCACCGACGCCACACAAGCACTGCAACAGGCCCGGCAGCACAAGCCTCAGCTGGCGCTGCTCGACCTCTGCCTGCCGGACCAGGACGGCATCGAACTGGGCCAGAAACTTCGGTCCGACATCCCGTCCCTACCCCTTATCCTGATGACAGCTTACCCGCTGTCGCTCCGCGAGCAGCCGGAACGAGTCCGGGATTTCGCCTGCGTGCTCACCAAGCCGCTCAACCTCCAGGAACTGCGGCAAGCGGTCGAGGCAGCACTGGGGGGAACCATAGCGAACGTCAGCCGCCCCGCCGGCACCCTCCCCGACGAGTCAGCCACACCCGGAAGCGCCCGGATGGGGCCACCCGTTGCTCCGCCAACTTTTCCAACCCCGGAGGTTGCCGACCGCGTCTCGGCCAGCAACGCCGGCAGTCCCCGTCGCCGGCGCCGTTGGGCGAGCGCACTCGTCGCCGTGGCCGTCCTTGCCGTGGTCGTAGTCGGCGGTCTGTGGCTGCTCACCGCCAGCCAAGGCCTGGAAGGCAAGCTGCGCGAGCCGACCGAGGCGGACCTCCATGCGGAACTGGTGCCGGGACAGCCGGACAGCATCCGCCTGCCCGCAGCCGTGGCCGCAAAGCTCGGCATCCAAACGCGCAAGGCGGAGAAGGCGAAGCAACCACGGTTGCTGCACCTGAACGGCTCGCTCGCCCTCAACTCCAATCACCTCGCCACTGTCCATACCCGTTTCTCCGGCGAAGTCGTCGAAATGGGCCAGTTCGAGGTTCGCAGCCCCGCCTTCACCACGCAATTTCGGCCCGTCCAATTCGACGATCGGGTCACGAACGGTCAGCTTCTGGCCGTCGTCTGGAGCAAGGACCTGGGCGAGAAGAAGAGCGAACTGGTCGATGCGCTCGACCAGAAGCGCCTGGACGAAGAAAACCTGAAACGGCTCGAGGAGTTGTACAGGCAAGGCGCCGTGCCCGAGGTGCAGGTCCGGACGGCGCGGCGAGCTTTCAGCCTGGACCTGAACGCCATCGCCCGGGCCGAGCGGACGCTGCGCGTCTGGCGCGTACCGGAAACGGAGATCCAGGCCGTAATCGATGAGGCCCGCAAGATCGCCGAACGAAAGGGCGTGCGCGACCAGGAGAAGGAAAAGAACTGGGCACGGGTGGAGGTGCGTGCGCCGCTGGAGGGCGTCATCGTGGAGATGAACACGCACATCGGCGATATTGTGGATACCTCGAAGGACCTGTTCAAGGTGGCGAACACCGAAACCCTCACCGTGTGGGCCAACGCCTACGAGGAAGATCTGCCGACCCTGCGTGCGCTGCCGGAAGGTAAACGCCGCTGGACGCTTCAGCTGAATGGCGAGCCCAACGCCCGGCCCTTGCAAGGCACCTTCGGCAAGCCAAGCCCTGTCCTCGATGCAAACCAGCACACCGCCCTGATCATGGGTACCGTGGACAACCCTGGCGGCCGGCTAGCGGCTGGGCAATTCGTCACCGCAACCGTCGCGCTGCCGCCTCTTGCTGACGCGGTGGCCGTGCCGGCGTCGGCCCTCGTCGAGAATGGTCAGGTGAGCATCCTGTTCATCCAGGCCGACCGGGAGAAGCCCGTCTACACTCAGCGCCGCGTCCAGGTGGTGCAGCGCACACATGACATCGTTTACATCCGCTGGTTCTGGCCCGAAGGACTGCGTTTCCTCAGCGCTTTTCCCCTGCCCACCGAGCCGGTGCTACTGTCGCTGGCTGGTCTGTTCCAGGCGCCGGACCCGCTTCGTTCACAGCTGCACGCGGAGGAAGAATTCGTGGTCACATCCGGCGCTCTGCTGCTGAAGGCCGGTCTGGAAGACTTGCAAACCTCCAGCCCGCCGCGGCCAAACGACTAACCAGGCCGCTGGCGGCGCGGCGCTCACCACGCCTGCACCCAGGCGGATTCTCGGAGTTCCCATGGTACGCCGTCTAATTGGCTGGGCGCTCAGCAGCCCACTGGTCGTGCTCATTGTCGCACTGTCCCTGGCGAGCGTCGGCGTCTACGCCTTCCTGAACGTTAACGTGGAGGCCTATCCCGATCCCGCTCCGGCAATCGTCGAGGTCGTCGCTCAATATCCCGGCGCCTCGGCCGAAGAGGTTGAACGGCAGGTAACCATTCCGCTTGAGGTCACTCTTGCCGGTATGCCGGGACTCAAATATACGCGGACGAGGTCGCTCTTCGGTCTGTCTCACCTGCGCAACCAGTTCGAGTACGGCGTCGATTTCGACAAGGCGAAGCAGGAGGTCATCAACCGCCTGCAATTCACGCAGCAACTGCCGGCGGGTGTCACTCCGCAGATTTCACCCGAATCCCCGACCGGCGAGATTTTCCGCTATACGCTGAGCAGCCCCAAGGACGCCCTTGGCCGCGACATTTACACCTTGAATGACCTCAAAGGTCTGCAAGACTGGGTCCTGGAGCGCGAGTTTCGCCGGGTGCAGCGTATCGCCGACGTCAGCAGTTCGGGTGGCACGATCAAACGCTACGAGGTCCATCCCGACCCGGCTCGCCTGGCCCGCTATGGCATCCCCTTGCAGCAGCTGCAAAACGCCCTCGCTTCCAGCAACGCCAATACCGGCGGCGATTACCTCAAGCAAGGCAGCACGGTGCTCACGGTGCGCGGCATTGGCCTCATTGGCGATGGCCTCGACCCGGTTTCCGAGGTGCTCGGCATCGACGACCCAACAGAGGTGTCGCGCCGCCTCCGCGAGGAGGAGGCGCGCCGCCTCCGCGAGATCCGCCAGATTGTCGTTGCTTCCATCAACAATGTGCCGGTGCGCGTCGACGACCTTGTCGACGGCGGGCCGATCGGCTCGAGCGATCCTCTGGGCATGGCGGGAGTGGTCGTCGGCTACCAGACGCGCCTCGGCCAGGACGGCCTTGCGGTTCCTAAAAGGGAGAAGGTGCGGACGTCGCTTTCGCTGCTCTCGCTGGACGGCCTGCTCAGCAAGATCAACCCTGCGGCCGGGGCGCCCGTGAAGTTTCGCGACGTCCTCGACCGCAGTGGCAATCGCATCTGGGTGCGCGAGCCCGACAAGGTACAGGGTATTGTCCTGCTGCGCAAGGGGGAGGATTCGCTGCCCGCCCTGCGCGATGTGGAAGCAAAGGTCAAGGAGCTGAACGAGCAGAAGGGCCGGCTGCTCCCCGGGGTCAAGATCGCGCCGTACTACGATCGCACGGAGCTGATCCACGTCACCACCGAGACGGTGCAGGAAAACCTGCTCGTCGGCATGGTGCTGGTGACCATGATCCTGCTCATGTTCCTGAGCAACGTCCGCAGCGCCCTGATCGTCGCCATCAATATCCCACTGGCATTGCTCTTTGCTTTCACGATGCTCTGGGCGCGGGGCAAGTCGGCCAACCTTCTCTCCATTGGAGCCGTCGACTTTGGCATCATCGTCGATTCGTCAGTCATCATGGTGGAGAACATCTATCGTCACGTCAGTGCTGGCGAACACCGCGAGTTGCGGTTCAAGGAACGGATCATCCGGGCCTGCGGCGAGGTGGAACGCGGGCTGTTCTTCTCGACGGCCATCATGGTCTGTGCGTTCATTCCTCTGTTCACCATGCAGGGGCCAGAAGGACAGATCTTCGGTCCCATGGCCGACACCTACGCCTTTGCTCTGGGCGGCGCCCTGCTGCTCGCGCTGACCTTGTCGCCGGTCTTGTGCTTGTTGCTATTCCGTCGACTGAAGCCCGCGCAGGACAATTTCCTTGTCCGCTGGTTGAAGGGCAGCTACCTCCGCAATCTGGGGCTCTGCCTCGATAACCGCGTCCTCACCCTCAGCGTCTTCGGCGCCCTCATCCTGGCCACTCTCATCGTTGCCGTGCCGCGGCTGGGAAATGAGTTCATGCCCGAACTGGAGGAGGGCAACCTCTGGATTCGCGGCACCTTCCCGGTCAACGCGGCCCTCGACACCGTATCAGCAAAGGTCACCGGGGCGGCTGCGCCGAATGACGACGACCGGGGCAGGGAGCTGCGTTCCCACCTCATCAACCACATCGTCGAGGATGCTCAGGGCATCATCAGCAAGTATCCCGAGGTGGATACCATCGTGACCCAGATCGGCCGTCCCGACGATGGCACGGATCCCACCGGATTCTACAATGCCGAGTTCTTCGTGCCACTCAAGCTTCAGAGCGAATGGCCTGCCGTGAAGCCACAGGCGGGCTGGCTCGGTCGGTTTCGCCTCAGGCGGGCGCGGACCAAGGAGGAATTGAAGGCAGAGATGAACGACGACCTGAGCCAGGTCCTGATCGGCGTGGACTGGAACTTCTCGCAGAACATCCGCGACAACGTCATGGAGTCGTTGTCGGGCGTCAAGGGCGACAACTCGGTCAAGATCTTCGGACCGGACCTCGACAAGCTCGAGGAATTGGCCGACAAGGTCAAGAACCGGCTGCAGGACGTCTCCGGCATCACGAACGTCGGCGTTTTCCGCATCAAGGGGCAGTCGAACCTCGAGTTTCGTGTGGACCGCGCGAAGTGCTCGCGCTATGGCGTGCCCGTGTCCGACGTGAATAACGTCATTGACGTGGTTCGCGGCAAATCGGTCACACAGGTGACCGAGGGCGAGAAGTCGTTTGACCTGACCGTACGCTGGCCCGAGCGGCTACGGAATAGCGAGTCGGCCCTCCTTCGCTTGCCGGTGGACATCAGCAACAACTCCGTCTCGCAGGGTGGCGTGGGAAGCGTGGGGCAGACCCCCACAACCGGCGGGGCCACTGGCCTGTCTGCCTCGGGTACGGCCAAACCCGGCCCGGCTCCGACCGGCAGCGCCATAAACGCGACGCATAACTTCCTGAGCAATACGCCGCGGCAACCGCTGAAGGAACTGATCCGGTCGGTCGATGCCACGAAAGGGAAGGAGGAATTCATCCGCGCGGGTGCCTCGACAATCTGTCGCGAACAGGGCAAACGGCTCATCGCCGTCAAGTTCAGTGTCGCCAACCGGGACCTGGCGAGTGCCGTGGCCGAAGCGCAGGACAAGACCACCGACCTGTTCGGCGGGGGCTACTGGGCCGAGTGGAGCGGTGAGTTCCAGGAGATGCAGCAGGCCGAGGGCAAGTTAATGCTCATCATCCCTCTTTCACTGGGTCTGATCGTCGTGCTTCTTTACCTGGCGTTCCGCTCGGTGCTTGACGTGCTCATCGTCCTGTCCAATGTGGTCGCTCTGTCGCTCGGAGGTATCTGGGCCCTGTTCCTGACGCACACGAACTTCAGCATCTCGGCGGCAGTCGGCTTCATCTCGATCTTCGGTGTTGCCATCATGGATGGGCTGCTGTCGGTGGCCTACTTCAATTCGATGCGAGCGCATGGCGTGTCACTGCGCGAGGCGATCCTGCAAGGAGCAGGCAAGCGCGTCCGGCCGATGATGATGACGGCATTGACCGCCATCTTCGGCCTCTTGCCGGCTGCGCTGTCTACGCGTATCGGCGCGCAAACGCAACGGCCGCTCGCCATTGTCGTGGTCGGCGGCATGATCATGACCCTGCTGCTGAACCGCTACCTGATGCCGGTGCTATACAGCTTCTATGGCAACCGCGAACCCCCCGCAGATGCCGGCGGATTGGCCCACTGAGCGCGGCGCTCAGAGAAGTGATTGCCAAACGGCGCGCCGGCCGGTTGAATGAAGGATGAGCACACCCTGTCTCGTGCGCTGCTGCCGCGGTTCCGGGAGGAGCCATGTTACTCGATCCGCTCGCACAAGACCTGTACAACGAATTCTGCCGCATCCCGGTAATCGACGTGCATTCGCACCTCAACCCGCGGCAACCGGCGGCCCGCAGTTTCGACGACCTGCTAAGCTACCACTACTATCTGGAACTCGCCCTGGCGACGGGCATGGATCGAGCCATGTGCGGTCCCGGAGTGTTGCCGGAAGACCGTGTCCGGGCCCTCTTCTACCACCTGGTCGATTTCTTCCCGAATACGGTGGCTTACCAGTGGCTGGGAGAGATCGCTCGCGCCTTCCTGGGTTACCAGGGCGAGCGACTGACCTTCGCCGACTGCACTGCCCTTTGCCAGGCGGCGGAACGGTTAATGAGCCGGCCCGACTGGGAGGCGCGCGTCATGGAAGCCTCCCAGATTGATAAGGTCTTTGTTACCCTCGAATTTGACGACCCACTGACTGGGTTCGACACCCGGCGCTACGTTCCGTGCCTCCGCGCCGATGACCTGGTTTTCCGTCTGGATCAGCCGGAGGTCCGGCGCCGTTTGACAGAGGCCAGCGGAATTGAGGTCCACGACGCCGGCCGATTTCACAGTGCGCTCAGCACCCGGTTCGAGCATTTCCAGCGGCATGGCGCCCGGGCGGTCAACCTCGTGGTGCCGCCGAATTTCGCGCCGCGGATCGCATCGGAGGGCGACCTGTCGCGTTCCCTCACCGTACTGGCCGGGCGCGGCCCGCTGGCGGCGGAGGAGGGCTACGAAGCGGAGCAGCGTACCTGCATCCATGGAGCATTCCGCGCGGTACTGGAGAATTGCCGCACATTCCAGATGCCTTTGCAACTAATGATTGGTATCAGCTATCGGGCGCTCCACCTGGGGACGCCGCCGCCGTGGCACCTCTTCGGTCCGCTACCCGCGCTGCTGGAATATGCCGAGCTGTTCGAGGCATATCCGGGCGTCACCTTCTGCATCGCCGCCCTGGGCAGCGGCTCGCACGAAGAACTGGCCAACTTCAGTCGGCTGTTCGCCAACGTCTTCACGCTCGGCCATGGTGGTGACAGCAGTAACGTTCCGACCGCGCTGGAGCGCGCGGCGCGGGCGCGGCTGCAGACAAACCCGCAAACCAAGCAAATCGGTTACTACAGCGGCATGGACCGGCTGGAGTTCGCTTTGCCCCAGTTCAACATGTACCGGCGTGTGCTGGCGGAGGTCCTGGCCACCGACTTTGTGCGCCCGCGACTCTATACGCTCTGGCAAGCTGTGCAACTGGGCCGCTTGCTGCTGCGCGATAACGCGCGCCGCATCTACGACGTGTGAGTCTGCCCGCCGTTCCGCTCATCCTCCAGCAGCAGGACGCCCCCGGGCCGGGAGCATGCCTCCGGAAAACATCCCGAGTCGCCGAATCCGCCGCGGAGTGGGTCCGGAGGTAACGCCTGCCGGACCGGCTCTGCGGCAAATCCCAGCGTCCGGAGGATTGACCGCGCCACCATCGCCGGGAATAATGGAGCTTGGCCTGCGGACATAGTTTCCATGGAGATTGTGGTGCGGTCTTACACGGCGACGTCTGGCGCGGGTCCGCAGCGCGGCTGCCGCCGGACGCTCCTCTTTTTCGACCGCTTGCTGCGGCGGGCGTTCCTGGACCCCGTTGCCATCTCTCTGCTGTCCTTGTGCGCCGGTCTGCTGGTGGTCGCCTGCCTCAGGGCCGGCGAACCGGTCGAGATCGAGCACTTCATTCAGCAACTGGGCAGTGAGGAGTTTGCCGAGCGGCAGGTGGCAAGCAAGCGGCTTGACGACCTGGGAGAGGTAGCTCTGCCTGCCTTGCGTGAGGCGTCGAACAGCAGGGATCCCGAGGTGCGACGCCGTGCCCAGGACCTGGTCCAGAGCATCGAGCATCGACTCTACGGCGAATTACGGCAACTCGTCGGCCACACGAACGCCGTCGTGAGCGTGGCCCTGTCTCCGGATGGGCGGCATGCTGTCTCCGGCGGCAACGACCAGAGCTTGCGCCTGTGGGACCTGCACGCCGGCAAGGAAGTCCGCTCGTTCCCGGGCCAGGCGGGCGAGGTCTGGGCGGTGGCCTTCGCCCCCGACGGCAAGCGGGTCCTGGCCGGCGGGAGCGACCATTCGCTGCGCCTGTGGGACGTGGATAGCGGACGAGAACTGCAGCATTTCGCCGGGCATGGCGGCGCTGTCCGCAGCGTTGCCTTCCTGCCCGATGGCCATCGCGCGGTCAGCGGTAGTTACGATCATTCCGTGCGCATCTGGGACGTGGAGACGGGTAAGGAACTGCACTCGTGTCGGGGCCATGGCGACTCGGTGATGAGTGTCGCCTGTTCGCCGGACGGGCGCCACGCCATTTCCGGCGGCGGCCAGGGCGATCGCAGTCTGCGCCTGTGGGACGTGGACAGCGGCAAGGAGGTGCGTCGCTACGACGGCCACAGCGAACGCATCATGGGCACCGCCTTCTCTTCCGACGGCCGGCGCTTCGTCTCGGGCTGCTGGGACCGGACGGTCCGGGTGTGGGACGAGGTGACGGGCAAGGAACTCCGGCGCTTCGAGGAGAGTGCGGACGTGGTCTTTGGCGTTGCCTTCACGGCGGATGGCCGACGTGTCCTCGCGGGGAGCGGCGGCGGGACAGTCCATCTCTGGGACGTAGACACCGGCCGCGAAGTGCGCCGCTTTGACGGTCATACGGCCAAGGTCAACGCGCTGGCGGTTTCCCGCGATGGGCAGTATCTGCTCACCGGAGGCGCCGATCACAGTCTGCGCTGGTGGGCGATGCCGCGATAGACAGAGCCCGTTTTGCCGCGACGCGCGGGAGCGCGAAACTTGCGCTGGGCGTCGCGGCTAAACAAGATGCGCCCTCCTACAATACTCTTCACGTTCGGGTGGCACGATCCGGGATACCCCATGGAGAAGAACTGATGATGTCGCGGCAAGCGCTACCCGTCTGGCTGGCAGCCCTGGTTGGCTGCGTGGCGGCGACCCCAGCGCGGGCGGACCTGCAGGAGTACCTCAAGAAGCCGGAGCCCGCGTATTCCTGGAAGCTCAGGGAAAAGATCGCTCACCCGCTGGGCACCGTCTACGACCTCGAACTGGTGTCGCAGACCTGGCAGGACATCACCTGGACCCACCAGCTGCAAATCTACCAGCCGACCGGCGTGCAGCCGAGCAAGACGATGCTCCTCTGGAACACAGGCGGCAAGGCCAACCCTCTCAACATCGCCCTGGCCATGGAACTCGCCCGCAAGATCCACGCGCCGGTTATCTTCCTGTACGGCATCCCGAATCAGCCGTTGTTCGATGGCAAGAAGGAAGACGCCCTCATCGCCGAGACGTTCGTCCGCTTCCTCAAGACCCGGGACGAGACCTGGCCGCTGCTGTTCCCCATGGTCAAGAGCGTGGTCAAGGCCATGGACGCCGTGCAGGCATTCACCAAGGAAGAGTGGGGGCAGCCGGTCGAGAAGTTCATCGTGTCGGGCGCCTCGAAGCGCGGCTGGACGACCTGGCTGACCGGTGCGTCCGACCCGCGCGTCAAGGCGATCGTGCCCATGGTCATCGACATGCTGAACATGAAGGCGCAGATGCCACATCAAGTGGAGACGCTGGGCGGTTACAGCGAACAGATCGGCGACTACACCAAGCTGGGCCTGACTAACCTGACGGATGCGCCGCAGGTTCGGCGCCTATACCAGCTCGTCGATCCGTATTCCTACCGCGACAAGCTCACCCTGCCGAAGCTGCTCATCAACGGTAACAATGACGCCTACTGGTCGACGGACGCTCTTAACCTCTACTGGGACGACTTGAAGGGCGATAAGTGGGTCATCTATGTCCCCAATGCGGGACACGGTCTCCAGCAGCAAACGGACAAGGGGCCCGACTTTAGCCGCGTGGTCAATGGGCTTTCGGCCTTTGTATGGCACCAGATCCACGACAACCCGATGCCGCGGCTGCAATGGCGGCACGACGACCAGGACGGCAAACTGCGGCTGACGGTGACCGCCACACCGGCGCCCAGGGCGGCCCGACTGTGGGTTGCGACGGCAAAGACGCTGGATTTCCGCAAGTCGGAATGGAAGGAGCAGCCGGCCACGCTGAAGGATGGCAAGGTGATCGGCCTGGTTGCGCCGCCGGACAAGGGTTGTCTCACCTTCTATGGGGAGTTGGAATACGAAATGGATGGCATGCCGTACGAACTTTCGACGCAAATGCGCGTTGCCGGTACGCCGCCAAAGTGATTCAGCCGGCCTTGCCGGTGTCGCCGACCACAACGAGTAGGGTGACGAGCGGTTTCGCCTCGCCGCTCTCCTTGCTGTCCGCCTTGTCGGCGGGCTGCTTACGGGGCACGTAGGCCACGACGATCTGGCCTTCGTGGAAGTAATCCATGTCCGTGGCGTAGCCCGGCAGGTTGCCGTCGCCGCGCAACTCCTTCAGTTCGTCCTTCGAGTACTTCTTGGGGTAACCCTTTTCATCGTACGCGAGGGGCGGCTGAAGCGAGCGGACCTTCATGTCGTCGCCGGCTTTCAACTCGACGTCCTTGTGCATTTCCTTGATGCGGAACAGGTCCTGCTGGGTCCGCTGCATCTTCTGGACGTGCTGCAACAGCTCGATCATTTCCCGCTGGCGCTGGACCGGATTGCGAGTTCGCAAGATTTGCCGCTGCCGGTTGAGCAGGTCCTGCTGCTCGCGCGCCAGGGTTTGCCCCGCCTGCGGATTGGCCTCGAGATACTTGATGCTGACGTGAACGATCAGGTTCTTTTGCGACCCGCCAACGCTCTTGAGAAGGCCGGCCACCGGTTCGAGCGAGATGTGCTTCTCGCCCGCCGCATTCGTCGCTTCTGGCTTGTCGCCTTCTTCCTTGGGCGGCTCGGCCGCGCAAGCAGGCAACACCCCCCCCAACACCAGGAAGGCTCCCACCCAGTGCAGTTTGACCTGCATGGCTTTTCCGCCTGCTTCCGTGAAGATTGAGATCGGGCGTCAGTCGGTCTTCGGTTCCGCAAGAATCATGATCATCGTGGCGACCGGCTTGTTGTCGCTGAGCAGGTCCTTGTCATTGTCCTTGTCCTTGCCGCCCCTGGCCCTGGGCGTTTCCTTCATCTTGGACAGGCGGACCGTGACGATCTGCTCCGGGCGCAGACTGTCAAAATCGCCCGCATAGCCCGGCAACTTGGGATCGCCCTTCAACTCGTCCAGCTCCTTCTTCGTGTACTTCTTCGGCTTGCCCTTTTCGTCGAACTGGATCGGTGGGTCCTTCATGCGGACCTTGATGTCGTCGGAAGCCTCAATGTCGAGATTGTGGGATTCCTTCTTCACCGTCTGCAATTGCATCTGGGCCTGCAAGATCTGTCGCTGCAGGCTAATGAGCGTATTGCGGTCGCGCGTCGTGGCTAGCTGCCGCTGCAAATTGGCGAGATTCAGAATCGCGCTAGGATTCGGCACCGCGTAGGAGACAGTTAGCTGGAGGGTGAAGGTCTTCTTGGCCGCTTCGACGTTAACAAGTTTGCCGGTAACCTCGCCGGCAGCGACCAGCTTGGCGGTAGCGTCCTTCTTGTCGCCAGGTGGGTTCTTGTCATCGGCCGCTGCGGTCCGCACCAGAAATGCCAGTGCCAAAAGCAAGCCGGCGCAGGAGAGAATTCGTGCCATGGTTAATACCTTCTCACGCCCGAAGGCAGGGAACACCAAATCACACCCATTGAATGTAACCTCCCACGTCGCCAAGTACAAACGGAAAATGGCGACGCGGGAGGCTGCCTCCTCTGTGAGCAAACTGGCTCAGGGCTGGATCCCGGCCGGCCGCGAGTAGCCGAACGCCTTCAGGTAGTTGGCTCCCGGCATCTGGTTCGGCGTTGGAAAGACGCTCTGGCCGTGGGTCAAGTGGATCGACGGGATGTGAAACTTCGGGAAAATGCTGGTCAAACTGAACGAGCGTGAACCGACGTTTTGTGGCTGGGCGATCGGCTGGGACGAGGTAGGCGTGGCAACCGGCTGGTTGATGATCTTCGTCGGATCAACCCCGCCGAACGTCAATGTCCGCTGCGCCCACGCCGGTGCCGTGAGCAGGAACCCGGCGCAAAGCGCCGTCACCCAAATTCGCGCGCGCATGTTCTCCCCCTCTTCCAGGTTTTCTCGACCGTCAAGCCGCGACGCGCGGCGGAGCGCGAAGGTTCCGCGCTCCGCTGCTTATCGCGGCTCAACGATCTTGGCCCACCTCAAGACAGAAACGGAAGCGGCGGAAGGATAATCCGCCCAGGAATCCTGTCAAGAGCAATTCGCTCACAGAAGCGCGGTGCGCTCGTCGTGGCCGTACATGCGATTGAAGTTCTGCACCGCGACGCCGCTGGCCCCCCGGATTAGGTTGTCCTCGGCGGCTAGAACGATAATCCGGCCGCGCACGATGCGCGCGGTCACATCGAGGAAGTTCGTGCCGGCGCTGTCCTTTGTGGCGGGCAGGTGTGCCACCACACGCACGAAAGGCGCCTGCGCATAGTAGTCGCGAAACAACTCCAGCAGATGTTCCTCGGTGACCGGGCGCCGCGGCATGGCGTAAATGGTCGTGAAGATGCCTCGGTCCATCGGAATGAGATGCGGTGTGAAGATCACCTCGACCGGCTCGCCGCCCACGTCGCTCAGGGCTTGCTCGATTTCCGGTGTATGGCGGTGTTTCCCCACCGCGTAGGCCGAAACGCTCTCATTGCACTCCGGGAAATGCGTGTTCAACTTCGGCGTCCGCCCGGCGCCGGAGACGCCGCTCTTGCTGTCCACGATGATGTCGTGCAAGTCGATGCGCTTGCTGGCGACGAGCGGCGCCAGACCCAGGATCGCTGTCTGCGGATAGCAGCCGGGATTGGCGATAAGCTGGGCGGTCTGTATCTCGTCACCGTAGATCTCCGGTAGACCGTAGACCGCCCGGGCCAGATGTGCCAGGTCCTCGTGACTTTCGCCATACCACTGGGCGTAGACATTTGGGTCGCGCAGCCGGTAGTCGGCGCTCAGGTCGATGACGCGGATACCGCCTTGCAGCAGCGCCGGTAGGGTGCTCATGCTGACGCCGTGGGGTAGACAACCGAAGACACACTGCACGCCGCGAGCCACCAGGCGGTCGGCGTCAAACGGCTCGCAGCGCAGATTGATCCGGCCCGTCAGGCTCGGATGAATTTCCGACACCAGCGGCGTCCCTTCGTGGCGCGACGTGACCGCAGCGATCTCCGCACCGGGATGGCGAAGGAGGATCTTGATGAGTTCGGCGGCCGTGTACCCGGAACCGCCCAGAATGGCGACCTTGGTCATGTGCGGTTCGATTCCAAAGTTCAACGTTCAAACTGCCACCCGGTCACTGTACACTGACAGCACTTGTGTGACCATGGTTCGGACCTCGCAACCTCGAGCCGGAAACCTCGACCCTTGAAACACTCCTTTATCCACACCGCCGCCGAAGAGATTCGCCAGGGCCGCCTGTCTCCTGTGGACCTGGTGGACGCCTGCCTGGAACGCATCGACCACCTGGAGGGCCAGGTGCGAGCCTGGGTCTTCGCGGACCGTGCTCGGGCCCGCGCCGATGCGGAGCGCCTTGCCGCCGAAAGGAAGCGGGGCCTGTGGCGCGGGCCGCTGCACGGCATCCCGCTTGCCATCAAGGACATTTTCGACGTGTTTGACTGGCCGACCGCCGCCGGCTCGCGCTCCTGGACGAACAGCATTGCCCGCCAGGACGCCACGGTGGTCCGCCGGCTGCGCCAGGCGGGTGCGGTGTTCCTGGGCAAAACGGTGACAACCCAGTGGGCGAGCTTCGATCCGCCGCCGACGCGCAACCCGTGGAATCCGGAACGGACGCCGGGTGGCTCGAGCAGCGGTTCGGCGGCGGCGATGGCCTGCGGCATGTGCCTGGGCGCACTCGGCTCGCAGACGGGCGGCTCAATCACCCGACCGGCGTCTTACTGCGGCGTCGCCGGTTGCAAGCCGACCTGGGGCCGGGTCAGCACGGCCGGTGTTGTGCCCCTGGCACCGTCCATGGACCACGTCGGCCCCATCGCCGGCTGCGTGCGCGACCTGGCCATTCTCCTGCAAACGATCGCCGGACCGGACCTGCTCGATCCGCAGTGTAGCGAGCGTGCCGTACCGGATTTCCAGGCCGCACTGGCCCGTCCCATGTCACCGCCCTGCCTCGGTCGTGTGCGCGGCTTCTTCGAGGACCGCTCTGACGAGGCGGTCTGCGGCACGATGGAGGAGGTGAGCCACCGCCTGGCCGACGCGGCTGGCCGCCCTGGTGCGCTCATCCGCGATGTCGCCCTGCCCGCCGCCTTCGCCGAAGTCATTCCGCGCCATCGCAAGGTCATGGCCGTCGAGGCCGCCGCATACCACGAACCGCGGCTGCGCCGTCATGCGGATGATTACGACCCCTGCATCCGTGAGCTGTTGGAGGAGGGGCTGGCCTGTCCGGCGCCCGAATTCGCACGCTGCAAGGAGCATCAGCGCGAGCTGTCGCGCGCGATCCTGAGCTGCCTGGCCGGCGGCGTCGATGCGTTGCTCACACCGGCGACGACCAGTCCGCCGCCCGGTGCCGAAACGACGGGAGACCCGGCCTTCAATTCGCCATGGAGTTACACCGGCCTGCCGACCGTGTCACTGCTATCAGGGTGGACAAAAGACGGGTTGCCGTTGGCGATCCAGCTGGTGGGCAAGCCGTGGGGCGAGGCCGAACTGCTAGCTGTCGCGGCGTGGTGCGAGGCGCGGCTGGAGGTGCCGCACCGCGAAGTGGCGTGAGACCGCAAAGCCCCAGGAGGCTAATGAGGCCGCCGGTGCCGATGACCATCGCGGCGTTCCGGCTCCTGCGTCTCTTTCTTCCTTGCGACGACACGGAAGTCGAGCTGCCGGCGCTGCATGTCCACGCGCACCACAGTTACCTTCACCTTGTCGCCCAGGCGGTAGCGCTTGTTCGTCTTTCGCCCGGTCAGGCTGTGCGTCGCCTCCTCATAATAGTAATAATCGTCAGTCAGCGTGCTGATGTGTACCAGTCCCTCGACCGGCAACTTCTCCGCCTGCCCGAAAAAACCATAGTCGGCCACGCCGCTGATGATAACCTCTAACTCGAGGCCGATCCGCTCGTTCATGTAGTTCAGCAGCTTCAGCTTTACCAGATCGCGCTCGGCCATCTCGGCGCGGCGCTCGGTCTTGCTGCAATGCTCGCCAAGGGCCGCCAGTTCCGTCTCGTCGCCGCTGGCGTGTCCCTTGAGCAACCAGCGATTGAGCAGGCGGTGGACCGTCAGGTCGGGGTAACGTCGTATGGGCGAGGTGAAATGGCAGTAATTCTCGCTGGCCAGCGCGTAGTGTCCCTCCTCGGCGGGACCGTACACCGCCTGTTTCAGGCTGCGCAGCAGCGCGTAATGGACCGCGTAGGTGTCGGGCTTGCCGGCCGATTGCTCGAGCACGCGCTGCAGGGCGAAACGGTCGGTGTCGCGTTCCATCTTGTAGCCCAGGCTGCGGGCAAAGTCGACGAACGCCTTCAGCTTGGTCGGCTCCGGCGCCGGGTGAACCCGGCGCATGAAGGGCACGCCGAGGCCAGCGAAATGCTCGGCCACCGCTTCATTGGCCGACAGCATAAACTCCTCGATGACCTGGTGGCTGACGTCGTGGTGGACGTAGTGCGCCCCAGTTACGCGGCCCCGGATATCGTATTCCAGCTCGACTTCCGGCATGTCCAGTTCCAGGGCGCCGCGCTTCAGCCGGCGCTTCCGCAGGATCATCGCCAGGTCGCGCATGCGCAGCAAGAGCGCCACCAGGTCGGAATCGTATTTGCTCCCCTCCCCGGCGGGGTCCTTCAAGATGGCCGACACCTGCTCGTAGGTGAAGCGCTTGCGGGAGCAGATGGCTCCGTTGGCGAAGCGGGACGCCGTGCGCTGCCCGGCCGGCGTGAAGTCCATGAGGACACTCTTGACGTAGCGAACCTTTCCCTGTTGCAGGCTGGCGACGTTGTTGGAGATGGGCCTGGGAAACATGGGTAGGACGTGCTGCGGCAGGTAGACACTGGTGCCGCGTTTTCGGGCCTCGCGGTCGAGGGCGCTGCCGCGCGGGGCGAAGTGACCCACGTCGGCGATGTGGACCACCAGCTGCCAGTGCTTGCTGTGCGCATCCTGCACGAGGGACACCGCGTCGTCGAAGTCCTGAGCGTCCACCGGATCGATGGTGATGACTGTATCGCCGGTGAAATCCTCGCGTCCCTGGATGTTGTCCTCGCGGAAAACGGCGACGGCGGCCCGCGCTTCCTCCAGTGCGTCCTCGGGGAATTCGTCCGGGAGGTCGAAGGCGCGCACGATGGACAGCGTATCGACGCCGGGTTGTGTGCTTGGGCCGAGGATTTCCAGGAGGATACCCTCGCCCCGCTCTTCTGAAGATGGGAAACGCACCATCTCGAGAACGACCTTGTCGTCGGGGTGTGCGTCGTTGGCCTCTGGATTGCCGACCCAGATGCTGTGACTGAAGACAGTGCCGTCCACCCGGACGTAAGCCTGGCCTTCGCGCTCGAAGTAGGTGCCGACGAAGCGACGCCTGGCCCGTGCGATCACCTGGACGATCTTGCCAACCGGCGACAGGTTGACCCGCGTCGGCTTGCGCGTGATCTTGACGAGCACCTCGTCGCCGGTGGCAGCGTCGAGCGTATTCTCGCGACGGATGAGGACCTCCGGACCCGCCCGGCCATCGACCGCTTGCGGCCGGACAAAGCCGGGGCCGCTCGACGTTTTGCGAAAGATGCCGGTGACGACGCCGTGCCCCGCGCTCGCGCGCACGGCCTGGTTCTTCGCCTTCTCCAGCCTGCCCTGACGCAAGAGGTCGCGGAGGACCCTGCGGAATTCGCTGTACTGCACCTGGGGGATGCCGAGAATGCGCGCCAGTGCCTTGGGCTTGACCGGCTGGTAGCTCTTCCGCGCCACGGCGGCCAGGATCTGTTTTTCCAGATCGTCCATCGATTCAATCCAGGGACAACGGCCGGGGCCGCGAGGACATATCGTCGTGAAGCCGCGACGCGCATCGGAGACCTCGGCCCGCGCCCGCTACGCGTCGCGGCTTCACGACGACCATTCATTCCACGGTTTCCAGCGTTGGCGAATAAGCCGAATCGCTGCCGTTGATCGCTCCCTTGAAGAGCCGCCGTTGCAGCGACTGGTTGAACGGCGTCCAGCTGGACGTCTGGTTGCGGTCCTCGCGGATGTCGCGCGTGAAGCTGTGAACCTTGGCGTCGAAGTTGTCGAGCTGGTGCAACGCGATCGCCTCCGGCGTCATTGGCAACTTTGGGCTGCCGTACTCATACGTCCCATGATGGCTGACGATCATGTGCTTCAGCCGCAGCAGCAGCTCCTCGGGAAACGGCTCGCCGGTCAGGTCCGGGACCTGCCCCACTTTTTCGTTGAGCATTTCGACGCCAATAATCAAATGGCCGACCAGCTGGCCCTCGTCCGAGTACGTGAAGGCACGCTGATAACTCAGTTCGCGCACCTTGCCGATGTCGTGGAGGAAGATCCCCATGAGAAACAGTTCGCGGTCCAGTTCCGGGTACAGCGGCGCCAGGCGGTCGCCGGCTTCCATGAGCGTTACGACGTGTTCCAGCAGACCACCGACGTAGGCGTGATGGTTGCGCACACCCGCCGGCGCCCGGCAAAAGCCGCGCATCATGTCATCGTCCATCAGGAAACATTCCGCCAGCGCGCGGAGCGGCGGATTGGTCAGTTTCCGCAGCATCCCGCACAGCCGCTGGTACATCTCGCTGACGTTCTTTTCGGTGTGCGGCAGGAAATCGGTCAGGTCGATCTTCTCCGACTCGACCTTCTCGAGATGGCTGAGGATCATCTGCAAGGCGCCCTGGAACAGCTGCACCTTGCCCTTGATGAGCAGGAAATCGCCCGCGTCGAACGAACGAAAGAGGTGCTCACCCGCGTTCCACAACCGGGCGCTCATCGACCCCGTGCGATCGCGCAATTCGGTTTGCAGATAGAGATTGCCGTTGCGGTTCGCTCGTAGCTGTTTGTCCACGACGAGGAAGACTTCCTCAATCGCCTCGCCGTCGCCCAACTGTTCGACATAGCGCCGGGTCATGCTCACCTTTGGGGTCGTGCCGTGTCTGGTCCCGCGGAAAACACAGGCCAGTACTAACTGCCACTGTACAATGATCTGCGATTTTTGGCTACCGACCACGGACCCCGGATGACGGACCATGGACAAGAAACTTCTCGCGTTCGACCTGGGCGCCGAGAGCGGCCGCGGCGTTCTCGGTCGCTTCGACGGCCAACGGCTCCGCCTGGAAGTCGTCCACCGCTTCCCCAATGGCCCGGTCCGGACGCTCGACACGCTTCACTGGGACGTGTTGCGGCTGTACAGCGAAATGGTGTCCGGATTGCGCCTCTGCGCGACGGTGCACGGCGGCCTCGACAGCGTGGGCGTCGATACCTGGGGGGTCGATTTCGCGCTGCTCGGACGCCGCGGGACGCTCCTGGGCAATCCTCGCCACTATCGCGATCCGCATACCGAAGGGATCATGGAGACCGCCTTCGCCCGTGTGCCGCGCCACGAGGTGTTCCGGCAAACGGGCCTGCAGTTCATGCGCTTCAACACGCTTTTTCAGCTTCTTGCCCTGCAGCGCGACCACTCGCCGCTGCTGGATGTGGCCGAGTGTCTGCTGTTCATGCCCGACCTGTTCCACTACTTTTTCACCGGCGTCAAGTGTAATGAGTTCACCGACGCCAGCACGAGCCAGCTGTACAACCCAACCACGCGCGGTTGGGCCCATGATCTGCTCCAGGCGTTCGGTCTGCCCCAGCAGATTCTCGGGTCCATCGTGCAACCTGGAACAGTTCTGGGACCGCTTCGGGCGACGCTGGCGTCGGAGACCGGCCTGAAACCTGTACCGGTGATTGCACCCGCGTCCCACGACACAGGTGCCGCCGTCGCCGCTGTACCGGCGTCCGGGCCGTCGTGGTGCTACATCAGCTCGGGGACTTGGTCGCTGATGGGGGCGGAATTGCCGTCCCCGCTCATCAACAATGCCGTGCAGAAGTACAACTTCACGAACGAGGGAGGCGTCGGCGACACCATTCGCTTCCTCAAGAACATCATGGGACTGTGGCTGGTGCAGGAATGCCGGCGGTCCTGGGAGCGGGTCGGCCAGATCTACAGTTATGACGAATTGACGTGCCTGGCGGCGAGTTCTCCTCCTTTCGTGAGCCTGGTCAATCCCGACGATTCCTCCTTCATCCTGCCGCCGAGCATGCCCCAAGCGCTGGCCGATTTCTGCCGGCACACGGGCCAGCCGGTACCGATCGAGCCGGGGTCGGTCGTGCGCTGCGCTCTGGAGAGCCTCGCGCTGCGTTATCGCTGGGTGCTGCAGCGACTCGAGGAATTACTCGGCCGGCCTCTCGACGTCATCCACGTGGTCGGCGGCGGTTGTCACAACACACTCCTCTGCCAGCTCACTGCCGATGCCTGCAACCGTCCCGTCCTGGCTGGCCCCGTCGAGGCGACCGCGGCCGGCAACGTGCTGGTACAGGCGCTGGGGCTGGGATTGGTCGGATCGCTCGCCGAGGCACGCGAGGTGGTAAGGCGCTCGTTCGAGGTGCGGACCTACGAGCCGCAGAATCCGGAGCGCTGGCAGGAACCCTACGAGCGGTTCCTGCGTATCCTGAGGTGAACGGGGTGATCGACTCCAACCTATAGCGAGTGAGAACGGAAGTACTTCGCTATAGATTCGAGCCCGTCTGGCTATAATGAAAGAGTTCGATAATGGAGTATCCCATGACCGCCGCAATGAAACCTTCCCGATCGAACGCAAACGGCTCGTGCAGCACCGCCGTGGACGTCCGCCCCGTAACCGTGCCGGACTTTCTGTCTGCACGCGGACGTGGCGTGCGGCTGACCATGCTGACCGCCTACGATTACACGATGGCGCGCCTGCTCGACGCCGCCGGAGTGGATGGCGTGCTCGTCGGCGATTCGCTCGGTATGGTGGTACAGGGGCAGGAGGACTGCCTGAGCGTGACGCTCGACGAGGTGATCTATCACACCCGCCTCGTGATGCGTGGCGTGCGCCATAGCCTCGTCGTGGCCGACATGCCCTTCATGAGCTATCAGGTTAATCCGCAGCAAGCCCTGGAAAATGCGGGTCGACTCATCAAGGAGGGCGGCGCACATGCGGTCAAGCTGGAGGGCGGCGTCCGCAGCGCTGCCGCCATCGCGACCATCACGAATGCCGACATTCCCCTTATGGGGCACATCGGTCTGACACCGCAATCGGTGCGACGTCTCGGCGGTTTCCGCGTCCAGCGCGACGAGGGCCGGCTGCTTGAGGACGCCTTGGCAGTGGAACAAGCCGGCGCCTTCGCGGTGGTACTGGAGTGCGTCCCGGTGGAGTTCGCCCAGAAGGTCACCGCGGCGCTGAAGATTCCGACCATAGGCATCGGCGCCGGCGCCGGTTGCGACGGCCAGGTCCTGGTGACACACGACATGCTTGGGCTGTTCGAGGACATGCGGCCGCGCTTCGTCAAGCAGTACGGCGACCTGGGACGCGACATCCTTCGCGCAGTGGAGGAGTACTGCCGCGAGGTGCGTGAGGGTACCTTCCCAGCCGAGGAGCACAGTTTCCGATGACGGGGCCGCTTGCGGCGGAGAATCATTCCAGTTGTTCCGACAAGGGTTCCCAACGGGCGAAGAGCGCCGACGGGCCCAGGGCTTCCTCAATGCGCAGGAGCTGGTTGTATTTCGCCAGCCGCTCACTGCGAGCTATCGAGCCGATCTTGATCTGCCCTGCCCCGGTCGCCACGGCCAGGTCGGCGATCGTGGTGTCTTCCGTCTCGCCGCTGCGGGCCGAGATGATCGGACGATAGCCCGCCGAGCGTGCCATCCGAATCACTTCCAGCGTTTCCGTCAATGTGCCGACCTGATTGACCTTCACGAGCACGGCATTCGCAGACCGGGCGGCGATGCCCCGGCGCAGCCGCTCAGGGTTGGTGACAAAAAGATCGTCGCCTATCAGCTGGACGCGTTCGCCCAGTGCGTCGGTCAACCTCCGCCAGCCATCCCAATCGTCCTCGGCCATGCCATCTTCGATACTCAGGATCGGATACGTATGCACCAAGCGTTCCAACAAGCCGATGAGATCGTCCGCCGTCAGCGCGGTCCCGTCAGTCGCACCGAGGTGGTAGCGCCCCGCGCGGAAGAAATGCGTGCTCGCCACATCGAGGGCGACGGCTGTCTGCCGCCCCGGGGCGTAACCCGCCCTTTCAATGGCCTCGACGATGAGTTGCAGGGCCTGTTCGTTACTCCGGAGACGCGGCCCGAAGCCGCCCTCGTCGCCGACCAGCACGCTCTCGAAGCCATGCTGCTGGAGGACGGCGCTCAGTGCGCGATACACATTGCCGGTCATCTCCAGTGCGTCCGCGTAAGAGGAAGCTCCGACCGGCAGCAGGAGGAAATCCTGGAAATCGAGGTTGCCACCCGCGTGGAGACCGCCGCTGATCAGGTTGACCATCGGCAGCGGCATGCGCGCTTCGCCGTGTGCGTCGAGGTAACGCCACAACGGCAGGCTGCGCGAGGCGGCGGCCGCATGAGCGCAGGCGAGAGAAACGCCAAGCAAGGCATTGGCGCCTAGGCGGGATTTATTAGCGGTGCCGTCGAGTTCGCAGAGAGTGCGGTCGATGCCGGCCTGATCCGTGACGGGCCATCCGAGCAGTCGCGGTGCGATGCCCTCGCGGACGTTGGCCACCGCCCGGCGGACGCCCTTGCCGCCGTGGCGTGCCGGATCGCCATCGCGTAACTCAACCGCCTCGTGCCGGCCGGTGCTCGCCCCCGATGGTACGATGGCCCGGCCCCAAGCACTGCCCTGGCAGTGGACCTCCACTTCCACGGTGGGATTGCCTCGGCTATCGAGCACTTCGCGGGCATGGATGCGGGCGATGCTTTCACCATTCGACACAAAGAGCCTCGCTTTACTCGAACGCGCGGCATTCCGCCTCACACAGGGTCAGCAGCTGCTCCCACTGGGCGACGTGTTCCAGGAGCACGGTTCGGCCGAGCTGGCGGACCGCCTCGCGTTTTGGCTGTTCCGTCAAGTAATCGACCGGGCTGGTCCCGTCAATGCGGGCGAGTAGACAGACCGCGCAATGCTCGATACCGTGGCCGACCAGTTCCGCGACGGCACGAAAGCGCACCTCTTCGCTGTAAGCACGCCAGAACGCGCGCGTCAGCTCGAAGAAGTCCTGCCTTCGCAGGTGCAACTTCACGGCCTTGAGAATGAGATGGCTGAGGAAGAAGCCCAGGTCCATCGTCGGGTCGCCGAAGTGGGCCGTCTCGTAATCGACCAGCGTGAAGCCCCGGCCGTGGGTCAAGATGTTCTTCGGACTATAGTCGCCGTGGCAGAGGGCGTCCTTCTCTGTGACCAGTCGGTTGATGATGGGTTCGACGAGGTGAGCAATTTCGGGGCGACGCTCCTGGATGCGGCGATAAAACGGCTCGACGCGGAGCTGTACGAAGACCGTCTGATCGCGAAAGGGCTCGATCAGGGCGGTGTCGCGGGCCGTGCTGTCGTGCATCCGGCCAAGGACGCGGCCGGCCTGTTCGCCAATGGCCTGGTCTACGTCGCCGGCCAGCAGGCTCTCCTTCCACACGCGGGACCCAGCGGGCGCATGACTCATGGCGAAGAGGTAATTGGCCCGATCGACGAACAGCACCTGCGGGACGGTCGGTGCCGGCAGGAGGGGATGGAGCACTTCCATCACTTCCTGTTCGCGGTAGACCCGATCCAGGTCACTGAACCAGGCATCGCGGGTTCGCAGCTGCGGCCGAGATTGCTTGACGACAAAGGTCTGCCGCGGCGTCTCGACGCGCAGCACCACGTTCGACACGCCCCAGCCGAAGGCCTCCACGCTAGCCGATTCCGGGCCGATCCATCCCTGCGCCCGCAGGAAATCCAAAGCATTGTCCGGTGTCAGTTCGAGCATGATCTATCGCCTGTGACAGGGGCCACAACCCGGGCGCTGACGTTTCTGGCTCTGCGTAGTTCTACTGTAACCGTTGCCTCCAAGATGGTATAGTAC